>Ga0126307_10000139_pt1 | contig 43748 bp, 41 predicted proteins | sample Plot28_FD_89955 | JGI IMG/M metagenome (GOLD analysis project Ga0126307, IMG submission 89955) | Serpentine soil microbial communities from UC McLaughlin Reserve, CA, USA - Plot28 | ecosystem: Environmental > Terrestrial > Soil > Grasslands | place: USA: UC McLaughlin Reserve, Lake County... | reverse complement strand
CGCGACGTCGATCTCGAGGGCGGCCGAGCGCTCGTCCGCGTCGACTTCAACGTCCCGCTCGCGGAATCGAATGGCGGGCGGCGAGTTGCCGACGACACGCGGATCCGCGCAGCGCTGCCGACGATCGAGCTGCTGCGCGAGCGCGGCGCCGCCGTCGTCCTCGTCTCCCACCTCGGCCGGCCGAAGGATCGCGAGCCGGAGCTGTCGATGGGGCCGGTCGCCGAGCGGCTCGGCGAGCTGATCGATGTGCCGGTGCGGCTGGCGCCGGCGGTGGTCGGAGAGGAGGTCGAGGCGCTCGCGGCGGACCTCGGCGCGCGTGAGTTGCTGCTGCTCGAGAACAGCCGCTACGAGCCCGGCGAGACGAAGAACGATCCCGAGCTGGCAGCGGCGCTCGCGCGACTCGCGGATGTCTACGTCGACGACGCGTTCGGAGCCGCGCATCGCGCCCATGCCACGACCGACGGGGTGGCGCGCCTGTTGCCCGGGCACGCCGGCCTGTTGCTCGAGCGCGAGGTGCGCGAGCTGACCGCCGTGCGCGACCGGCCGCAGCGACCGCTCTGCGTGGTCTTCGGTGGGGCCAAGGTGAGCGACAAGATCGGCGTCATCGACCGGTTCCTGGAGACGGCCGACGAGATCCTGATCGGCGGTGCGATGTGCTTCAGCTTCTTCCGCGCCCGCGACATCGCGACCGGCGACTCCCTGGTCGAGGAGGAGGGTGTGGCCCTCGCGGAGCGCGCGCTGGAGCGCGCCGATCGCTCCGCGTGTGAGCTGCGGCTTCCGGTCGACCTCGTCCTTGGCCGCGAGTTCGACGCCGGCACCGAGGTCCGCGAGCTCGACGGGGTCGAGGTCCCGGACGGCTGGATGGGCCTCGACATCGGTCCCCGGACGGCGGCGGCGTACGCGCGCTCGATCGCGGCCTCGGGGACGGTGTTCTGGAACGGCCCGATGGGCGCCTTCGAGCTCGAGCCGTTCGCAGCCGGCACCCGCGCGGTGGCGGACGCCCTCGCGGAGGCGCCGGGGTTCACGGTGGTCGGTGGCGGCGACTCGGCGGCGGCGCTCGCGGCGTTCGGGCTCGCCGACCGGGTCAACTGGCTGTCGACCGGCGGCGGCGCCTCGCTCGAGCTCATGGAGGGCAAGGAGCTGCCCGGCGTGGAGGTGCTCGCCGATGCCTGATGATCAGGCGCCTCAACAGCGGCCCGGCTCGGCGTCGCTTCGCTCCGCCTCACGTGTACCGCTCGTCGCCGCCAACTGGAAGATGCACAAGACGGTTGCCGAGACCGAGGAGTTCCTCGACCGGTTCCTCGGCGAGCTCGACGGCGTACCAGGCGCGGAGCTCGTCGTCTGCCCGCCGTTCACCGCGCTCGCGGCGGCGGTCGCCCGCGCCGCGGGCTCGCCCGTTCGGATCGCCGCCCAGAACGTCCACGAGGCGGACGCAGGCGCCTTCACCGGCGAGGTCTCGATCCCGATGCTGCGTGAGCTGGGTGTCGCGGGCGCGATCGTCGGCCACTCCGAGCGCCGCCAGCTCTTTGGCGAGACCGACGTGGCGCTGGCGCGAAAGCTGCAGGCGCTCCTCGCCTGGGGCCTCGAGCCGATCCTCTGCTGCGGCGAGACGCAGGCGCAGCGGGAAGCGGGCGCGACCGAGACCATCGTGCGGCGCCAGCTCGAGGCCGACCTCGCTGAGGTCGACGCCGCGGAGCTGGGGCGGGTCGTGATCGCCTACGAGCCGATCTGGGCGATCGGCACGGGCCGCACCGCGACCCCCGAGCAGGTGCAGGAGGCATGCGCCGTCGTTCGCTCGCTGGTCGCCGAGCGCGACGCCGCCGCCGGCGAATCGATTCGCGTCCTCTACGGAGGGTCGGTGAAGCCGGACAACGCCGTGGAGCTCTTTGAGCAGCCGGACATCGACGGCGGCCTCGTCGGCGGCGCCTCGCTCGATCCGAACGACTTCCTCGCCATCTGCCGGGGAATCTCGGGATGACCCCGGAGCCGGAGGGGGCGACGGGCCTGCCGGTGCCCGCGCTCTGCCTCGTGATCCTCGACGGCTGGGGCCTCGCACCCGACGGCCCGGGCAACGCGGTGAGCCAGGCAGCGACTCCAGTCTTCGACGAGCTCTGGGCCGGCTACCCGCACACGGAGCTCTCGGCCAGCGGGCCGGACGTCGGCCTCCCGAAGGGCCAGATGGGGAACTCGGAGGTCGGGCACCTGAACCTGGGCGCGGGGGCGATCGTGATGCAGGACCTGGCGCGAATCGACACCGCGGTCGCCGACGGGAGCTTCTTCGAGAACGAGGCGCTCGTCGCCGCGTGCACGGCGGCGCGGGAGAGCCCGCGCGGGCGCCTTCACCTCATGGGCCTCGTCTCCGACGGCGGCGTCCACTCCGGTTGGGAGCACATCGAGGCGGCGATCGAGCTCACCGCCCAGGAGGGTGTGCCCGAGGTCGTCTTCCACGCCTTCACCGACGGCCGCGACACGCTGCCGACTTCGGGCCGCGGCTACCTCACCGAGCTCGAGCGGTGGCTGCGGCATGCGGGACGGATCGGCACGGTGAGCGGTCGCTATTACGCGATGGACCGCGACCGGCGCTGGGAGCGGACGAAGCTCGCGTACGACGCGATCGTCCACGCCGAGGGCTCGCGCGCCGAGACCGCGGACGTCGCGATCGCCGAGTCGTACGAGCGCGAGGAGACCGACGAGTTCGTGATCCCGACCGTGATCGGCGACTACGACGGGGCCGCCGACGGCGATGCCGTCATCCACCTCAACTTCCGCCCCGATCGCGCCCGCCAGCTCACCCGCGCCCTCGGTGAGCCCGACTTCGACGAGTTCCTGCGCAGCGGTGCGCCGGTCCTCGCCGTGACGACGCTGACCGAGTACCGCGCCGGGTGGCCATACCCGATTGCGTTCCGGCCCCGCGAACCCGAGACGACAATCGCCAGGGTGATCGCCGAGCACGGTGCGCGCCAGCTCCACGTCGCCGAGACCGAGAAGTACGCGCATGTCACCTACTTCTTCAACGGCGGCCGAGAGGTGGAGTGGGAGGGGGAGGAGCGGCGCCTGGTCGACTCACCGCGCGACGTCCCGACCTATGACCACAAGCCGCAGATGAGCGCCGCGGCAGCGGCGAACGCGTTCGCCGAGCGTTGGTCCGCGGACGGCTTTGCGTTCGGGATCATCAACTTCGCCAACCCCGACATGGTCGGCCACACGGGCTCGATCCCCGCCGCCGTCGCGGCGGTCGAGGAGGTCGACCAGCGCCTCCGCGAGGTCGTCGAGGCCGTGCACCGCAGCGGTGGCGCCTGCATCGTGACCGCCGACCACGGCAACTGCGAGCAGATGCTCGAGCCCGACGGCTCGCCGAACACGGCGCACTCCATGAACCCGGTGCCCCTGATCGTCACGGTCGGCGGCCTCGAGCTACGCGAGGGCGGCGTCCTCGCGGACATCGCGCCGACGGCGCTCGAGCTGCTCGCGATCGAGCAGCCCGCGGCGATGACCGGAAAGTCGCTGATCCGGCGCTAGCCCATGCCGGCTTGACAGACTGCGATCATCTGCTATAAAGCGACTTAGGTTTTCTACGAACCGAGCCAGTTTCGTACTTCTCAGAGAAGGAGGGAAAAACGATGGCACTCGTACGTTGGGAGCCGGCTCGCGAGGTCGACTCGCTTCAGTCGGAGGTCAACCGGGTGTTCGACGCCTTCTTCGGCAACGGCAGCGGTGGCACGCGCGCGCGCCGCTGGATGCCCGCCATGGACCTGGTCGAGACCGATGACCACCTTGTGCTCCGTGCCGACCTGCCGGGGCTCGATCGCGACGACGTCGACATCGAGATCAAGGACGGGATGCTGACCGTCTCCGGCGAGCGCCGCGCCGAGCACGAGGAGAAGTCGGAGGGCTACTACCGGGTCGAGCGGGCGTTCGGCGGCTTCTCGCGCTCGCTGACGCTTCCGGAGGGCGTCGACCCGCAGGGGATCGACGCCGACTTCGACAAGGGCGTGCTCGAGGTTCGGATCCCGAAGCCCGCGGAGCGCAAGCCGTACCGGGTCGAGATCGGCGCCGGCGGCATGAACGGGACCGCGACCGAGAAGTAGGCGCGAACAAAAAGACACGAGGGACGAGCCAACGGCTCGACCGGGAGCGGGTCGCCGAACGACGGCCCGCTTCTTTTTGCGCGGGCTCGGCGCTCCGCGGGATCCCGGCGATCCGCAGCCCGTACGCTGCGCGCCGTGCGAAACGACCCAGGCCGGCTGCGGTTCGAGATCACGAACGTCGACGGCGGCGCCCGCGCCGGCCTCCTGCACACCGCTCACGGTCCCGTGTCGACCCCGGCGTTCATCCCGCTGGCCACGCGCGGCGCGGTGCGGACCCTGACCGCGAGCGAGGTCGCGCACATGGGGTTCGAGCTCATCCTCGGCAACACGTTCCACCTGTTCCTGTCGCCGGGCGCGGAGCGCGTCGCCGAGCTCGGCGGGCTCCACGGCTTCATGGGTTGGGAGCGCGCGATCGTCACGGACTCCGGTGGGTTTCAGGTGTTCTCGCTCGCGCATGGAAACGTCGCCGACGAGATCAAGGGGCGGCGCGGCGGCTCGGGGTCGGGCGGCGGCGTGATCGAGATCGGCGAGCGGGGGGTCGCCTTCCGGTCATACCTCGACGGCTCGAAGCGGTTCATGGGCCCAGAGGAGTCGATGACGGTGCAGGCCGCGCTCGGCTCGGACATCGCGCTCGTCTTCGACGAATGCACGCCGTACCACGCCGACCGTGACTACACCGCTCGATCGACCGAGCGAACGCACCGCTGGCTCGACCGCTGCCTCGCTTGGCACGAGGCGAACGGCCCCCTGTCGCAGGCCGTCTTCGGAATCGTCCAGGGCGGCGTGCACGACGACCTCCGCCGCGAGTCGGCGGAGTGGGTCGCGGCGGCGGCCGTGGACGGGCTCGCGATCGGCGGCACGCTCGGGCGCGACAAGTCGGAGATGCACGGCGTGCTCGCACTCACCGCGCCGATGCTCCCTCGCGAGGCGCCGAAGCACCTGCTCGGGATCGGCGAGCCCGACGACCTCCTGGCCGGGATCGAGCTCGGGATCGACGTCTTCGACTGCGCGGTCCCGACACGGCTCGCGCGGCACGGGATGGCGCTTGCGCCGCTTCCCGACTCCCGCTTTCGGTTCGACGTCGACCGGGCCGCGCTCGCGAGGGACGAACGGCCCCTGGTCGAGGGCTGCCCATGCCCGGCCTGCGCCGCACACACCCGGGCCTACCTCCACTACCTCGCCCGCGCCGAGCCTGCGAACGCGGGCCGCCTCCTCACGCTCCACAACCTGACCTTCCTCGAGCGCCTCGTGAGCGGAGCGCGCGAGGCAATCGGGGCGGGCGGCTACACGGCGTACAAGGAGGCGATCCTCGGCGGTGCGGCGCCCTGGGGGGCGGTGGCAACGCCCTACTGAGTGTTCTCCTTGATGAAGTCCTCGATCGCCTGGATCTGATCGTCCAGCTGTCCCCGCAGGGTCTGGCCGAGGTCGGTGTCCTGCCCGGCGTCCGTGAGCAGGAGGACGCCGCCCGCGATCACCGCCGCGAGGACTCCGATCAAGAGCAGGATCCCGAGCCCGCGCCCGAGGCTGGCGAGCGGCGAGCGTCCGCGGGGCTCGGCCGGCGCGGCCGCGGGACGCGGCGGGGGTCGGCGGCGCGGCGGCGCGGCGACGGGCTCGGGCGCTGCGGGCGTCGCCGGCTCGGGGGCCATCCGTCGCGTCGCGGCGGTGGCGTCGGTCGTGCTCAGCAGGTTCGTCGGCAGCTCGTCCTCGGGCTGGGGCGGCTCGCGTCCGGCGAGGCCCTCCTCGAGCGCGCGCGAGAGCTCGCGCGCGGAGGCGTAGCGGGCGGCGGCATCGCCCTCGAGCGACCTCAGGACTGCGCGCGAGAGCGTCTCCGGAACGTCCGGGTCGTACGAGCTGGGCGGCAGGGGGCGCTCGTTCTCGCGGCGGATCGCGAGCTCGGCGAGGGTCGAGCCCTCCCACGGCAGGCGCGCGGTGAGGCACTGGTAGAGGACGACGCCGAGCGCGTAGACGTCGGCGGCGGGCGTCGCCTCCTCGCCGCGCGCCTGCTCCGGCGCCAGGTAGGCCGCGGTGCCGACAACCGAGCCCACCTGCGTGAGGCGGCTCTGGGCGCTCGCTCTCGCGATCCCGAAGTCGGTGAGCTTCACCGTCATCTCGCCGGTTGGCGGCTCGTGCGCGGACACGTCGCGGCCCCGGCGGCCCGCGGGCCCGCCGATCACCATCAGGTTCCCGGGCTTGACGTCGCGGTGGATGATCCCCTGGCGATGGGCGTACTCGAGCCCGGCGCAGGCCTGCATGCCGACGTCGACGGCGGTGTCCGCCCCGAGCCGGCCTCGTGTCTGCAGGAGCTGGGCGAGGGACTTGCCCTCGACGTACTCCATGACGATGTAGTGACGGCCCTGGTCGACGCCGGTGTCGTAGACCTGCACGATGTTGGGATGGATCAGCTTCGCGACGGCGAGCGCCTCGCGGCGGAATCGGGCCACGAACTTGTCGTCGTCCGAGAGATGCTCGGCGAGGATCTTCACGGCAACGGTGCGCTCGAGCACGCGGTCCGTGGACCGGTACACGGTCGACATGCCGCCCGAACCGAGGCGGTCGCCTAGCGCGTAGCGGTCTGAGATCGTGGTGTTCACTGCCTGCCCTCCGCGACCCCACCGCTGTGAGTGCCCCCATTCTGCCCGCTCGGGCCCTCGCCCTGACCGCCACCCGGCTCGCCGGTCGGCGGCGTCGTGTTGGTGGTCGTCGGCTGCTCGGGCTCCTCCGGCTCCGGTGTCGTGGGCTGGCCTCCGCCGCCCTCGCCGTCTGACTGATCGGGCTTCTCGGTGTCCTCGTCGGTCGTCGTCGTCTCCTCGGTCGTGGTGGTCGTCGGGGCCGCGGTGGTGGTCGAGGTGGTCGAGGTGGTCGAGGTGGTCGAGGTCTCCGTCGGCCCCGCTGCACCGCTCGCGCCGGTGCTGCACTGATCGGGCTCCTGAGCGAGCTCCTCGAGGTTCTGCGACGCCTTCTGGAGCTCCTCGCGCACCGAGTCGTCGACCGAGTTCGGCAGCCCGTCGACCGCGCTCGAGAACTCGTTGACGTGGCTGATCAGCACGTCGCACGTCCCGGCCTCGAGATCGCCCTGCGCGAGCGCCAACGCGCTCAGCAGCCGGCCGGCGTCGCCGTCCGGAATCGTCCCGTCGTTCGATGACCCGCAACCCGCGATCAGCACGGCAAGGGCGAACGCGAGCGGGGCCGTAAGGGCTCGCCCTGGCATCGCGGCGAGTCTAGAGAAGGCCCTGCGTCGCACCGGCCGGTTCACTGCCCGACGTAGAGCCGCCGCGCCAGGTGCTCCGGGAGATCACCGGAGATGATCGCGTCGGCGGCCCGATCGATGTCGTAGGGGATGCGGTGGAATGTGGCGCGCCACGCCTCCGTGTCGAGTTCGAGCCACGCGGCGCGCGGGTCCCCGTCGCGGGGCTGGCCGACGCTGCCGGGGTTGATCAGCCAGCGCCCTCGGCTGAGGTCGAGCGTCGTTCCCGCAGCTGCCTGGGCGCCGCGGGCGTCGGGGGGATCGTCGTCGTCCTCGCGCTCCTCGGCGAGGGCGAAGAAGAGCGCCACGTGCGAGTGGCCGATGAAGCTCACGCGCCGCGCCTGGACCCGGATGCAGTGCGCCGCCTGGTCGGGCCAGAGCACGTACTCCCAGATCGGGTCGCGTGGCGAGGCGTGGTAGAGCGCCACCTCGGCGTCGTCCTTGGCGGACTCGAGCGATGTGAGATAGGAGCGCGTGGCCTCATCCATGGCCTGGCGGGTCCAGCGAATCGCGGCGGCGGCCGCCGGCGAGAAGGTCGAGATGTCGAGCGCGTCGAGCGCCGCGAGGTCGTGGTTTCCGACGAGGCCGACCGTGCAGCGTTCGCGGGTGAGAGCCGCGCACTCGTTCGGCTGCGCGCCGTAGCCGACGACGTCGCCCAGACACCAGGCCTCGTCGACCCCGACGGAGTCGATGTCCGCAAGGACCGCCTCGAGGGCGGGCAGGTTGGAGTGGATGTCGCTGAGCAGTGCGAGACGCATCGAGCTCCCCCCGTTGAGGCGGACTATCGTAAGCGCGATGAGGCTCGCGGGCTGCTTGCCGCGCTCGACCGCGGCGCGCGTGGGCGGCGCGGCGGTGGCGATGGTCCTCGCGGCGGAGCTCGCCGTGTGGCTGCTGAGCACCGACGACACCGGGCCGAAGCCGGACCCGGTCTCGGAGAGCGCCTATTTCACCCCGCAGCAGCTCGAGCGCGCGGACGACTTCCGCGGCGGCCAGCGGTGGCTGCTCCTTCTCGGGCTGGCGGTCGAGGGCGGCGTCCTGGTCGCCGTGGTCGCGGGGCGGCCGGCCTTCGTGCGCCGCGCGCTGCGCTCGTTGGCGGCGCGCCCGCTGCGCGGCGCGGCGCTCGCCGGCGTCTCGGTCGCCGCGCTCACGCAGCTCGCCCTGCTGCCGGTGGCCCTCGCTTCACACGAGCGCGCCGTGGATGCCGGGATCTCGACCCAATCGCTGTCCTCGTGGCACTGGGACTACGCCCGCTCGGCGGCGATCACGATCGCGATCACCGCGGCGGGGGCCGCCCTGCTGCTGGCGCTCGTGCGGCGCTTCCCGCGCCGCTGGTGGATGCCCGGGGCCCTCGCCGTCACCGCGCTCGGCGCGTTCTTCGTGTGGGTCGCGCCGATCGTCCTCTCGCCGATCTTCAACCGGTTCGAGACCCTGCCGCCGTCGAGCCGCGCCCGGTCGGAGGTGCTCGAGCTGGCGCGGCGCGCGGGGATCGAGGTCGACGACGTCTACAAGGTCGATGCGAGCCGCCGTGTCCGGACGCTGAACGCGTACGTCGATGGGATCGGATCGACCCGGCGCGTGGTGCTCTACGACAACCTGCTGCGGCGCGCCGAGCGGCCCGAGCTGCGCTCGGTGGTCGCCCACGAGCTCGGCCACGTCGCCCACGACGACGTCCCGCGCGGGATCGCGTTCGTCGCCCTCGTCGCGCCCCTCGGCCTGGTCTTCGCCCGGGAGCTCGCCCTCGCGCTCACGCGCCGGACCGGCGTCGACGCCGCGAGCCCGGCCGCCATTCCCGCGTACCTGCTGGCGCTGTCGCTGGCGGCGTTCGTGCTCAACGTCCCCGGAAATCAGCTCTCGCGCAAGGTAGAGGCGTCGGCCGACGCGTTCGCGCTTGAGCTCACCGGCGACCCGCAGGCGCTCGTCGACCTCCAGGTCCAGCTCGCCCGGACGAACCTCTCGGACCCCGACCCGCCCGACGCCTACAGCTTCGTCTTCGGCACCCACCCGACGACCGTGCAGCGGATCGGCGCCGCGCTCGCCTTCGAGCGCGAGGCGGGGCGGTGAGCGCTCGTCAGCGGAACGATTCGACCGTCTGCGCCAGCCCGGTCGCGAGGTCGCGCTCGGCGCGCCAACCGAGCTCCGCGACGGCCCGGCCGGGATCGATCGCGATCCGCTGCACCTCGCCGAGGCGTGCGGGCACCATCTCCGGGTCGAACTGGACGCTGACCGCCTCCGCGATGCGGCGCCCGAGCTCGAGCACGGTGGTCTCGATCCCCGTGCCGACGTTGTAGGCGCCCGGCCCGCCGGCGTCGGCCGCGGCGAGGAAGGCGGCGGCGACGTCGGCGACGTAGATGTAGTCGCGCGTCTGCTCGCCGTCGCCGAACACCCGCGGGCGCCGGCCGTCGAGGAGCGCGCTCGTAAAGATCGCGACGACGCCGGCCTCGCCGTGGGGGTCCTGGCGGGGGCCGTAGACGTTGCCGAGCCGCAGCGCCCTCGTCTCGAGCCCGTAGAGGCGGCGGTAGAGGTCGAGGTAGCCCTCCGCGGCGAGCTTCGACTGGCCGTAGGGAGCGTCGGGGCGCCGCTCGGCGTCCTCGGTCAGCGGCAGCTTGCGTCCCTCTCCCTCCCCGTAGATCGCGCCGCCGGTGGACGCGAACAGGAAGCGGCCGACCCCGGAGCTTCGCGCCCGCTCGAGCAGCCTGATCGTGCCACCGACGTTGACGTCGAGGTCGAAGGCCGGGTCCGCGACCGAGCGGCGGACGTCGATCTGGGCCGCCAGGTGGAGGACGAGCTCGGGGCGGGCGCGGCCAAACGCCTCCTCGATGGCGTCTGGGTCCGTGATGTCGCCGACCACGAGCTCGGCCCCGGACTCGGCGAGGTTCTCGCGCCGGCCGGACGACAGATCGTCGAGCGCGACGACGTCGTCGCCTCGTGCGCGGAGCGCGTCGACGACGTGGGAGCCGATGAATCCCGCGCCGCCCGTTACCAGGGCTCTCATCGGCGCGCCAGCCTACCGGGAGGCGTCCCTAGACTCGGGCCATGGCCGAAGCACCCACGGACCCGCTCGGGGAGCTGCGCGCCGCCGTCGTCTCGGCCGCGGCCGGCCTCGACGGCGACGCCGGGGAGAAGCTCAGCCTCGAGCGCCCGCCGAAGGCGGAGCTGGGCGACTACTCGACGAACGCCGCGATGCTGCTGGCGCCATCGCTCGGCGGGCCACCACGCGAGATCGCCGAGCGGCTGCGCGGCGCGCTCGCCGGGACGCTCGGCGACCGCGCCGAGCGGATCGAGGTCGCGGGTCCCGGCTTCCTCAACCTCTTCCTCTCGGACCGATGGCACCGCGCGGCGACGGCGGAGCTGCTCGCCGCCGGCGAGCGGATCGGCTCGCCCGGCCTCGACGACGGCTCCGAGCGCGTGCTGGTCGAGTTCGTGAGCGCCAACCCGACCGGGCCGGTGACCGCGGCGAGCGGGCGCGGCGCCGCGTTCGGCGACTCGCTCGCTCGCCTGCTCGAGCGCTGCGGCTTCGCGGTCTCGCGCGAGTACTACCTGAACGACGCCGGCACGCAGGTGCGCCTGTTCGCGGAGTCCATCGCGGCGCGGATGCGCGGCGCTGAGCCGCCGGAGGAGGGCTATGCCGGCGATTACGTGAGGGACCTCGCGACGGAGCTCGCCGAGGCCGCGGCCACCCCGGACGACCTCGACGAGCTCGCGCGCCGGGCGACGGAGACGATGCGGGTGCGGATCCAGGCGACGCTCGAGCGCTTCGGCGTCCGTTATGACACCTGGTTCTCCGAGCGCGCCCTGCGCGAGTCGGGGCAGGTGGAGCACACGATCGAGGAGCTGCGCGCGCACGGCCACGTCTACGAGAGCGAGGGCGCCGTGTGGCTGCGGACGACCGCGTTCGGCGACGACAAGGACCGGGTCCTGATCCGCAGCGACGGGGAACCCACCTACTTCGGGCCGGACATCGCCTACCACCTCGACAAGGTCGAGCGCGGCGCCGACCGGCTCGTCAACGTGCTCGGCGCCGACCACCACGGCTACGTGCCGAGGATGCGAGCGGGGCTGGCGGCGCTCGACATCGATCCGGAGCGCTTCGAGGCGCCGATCATGCAGATGGTCAACATCGTCGAGGGCGGCGCGCGGGCGCAGATGTCGAAGCGAACGGGGGAGTTCGTGACCCTCGATGAGCTGATCGGCGACATCGGCGTGGACGCGACGCGCTTCTTCATGCTGCAGCGAAGCCACGACACCGCGATCGACATCGACCTCGAGCTGGCGCGCTCGCAGTCCCAGGACAACCCCGTCTACTACGTCCAGTACGCGCACGCGCGGATCGCGAGCATCCTTCGTAAGGCGGCCGCCGAGGGCGGGGCGGCCGACGAGGCGGCGATCGTCGAGGCCGCGGGATCCGGGCGGGCGCTGGGGGCCGCCGCTGAGGCCTCCGAGCGCGCGCTCGTGAGGCGCCTGCTCGAGCTGACCGGCGAGATCGAGGCGGCGGCGAGGCGGCGAGCGCCGCACCGCCTATGCGCGTACGCGATGGCGACGGCGGCGGACTTTCATGCCTTTTACCGCGACTGTCGGGTGGTCGGCGCCGAGCCCGCGCTCGAGGCGGCGCGGCTGGGCCTCTGCGTCGCGGCGAAGCGGACGATTGCCGCGACCCTCGGCCTGCTCGGGGTCTCGGCGCCGGAGCGGATGTAAGCCGACTCGCCGCTCCGAACCCGTCGCGTTCGGGTTTTATGGACATGAAGGCGAGCGCAGGCCGGGCAGGGCGGCCCGTGACCCGAATGGCGGCGACGGTAGCCGCGGCGCTCGCCTTCGTCGCGCTGCCGACCTCCGCCTCTGCGGGAACGCTCGCGGTCACGGGCGACGTTCACCTCCGCTACACCGCGGCTCCCGGCGAGCGCAACGACGTCACCGTGACCGCGGATGGCGCCATGGTCACTCTGGTGGACGCGGGCGCACCGACGGTGGCCGGCGAGGGATGCACCGGCGGCGGGGCGGCGGGAGCTCCGGTGACGTGCTCGCGCTCGGCTCCGTTCGTGTTCCTCGCGCTGGAGCTTGGGGACGAGGCGGACACCGGCGACACGACCGAGCTCGATCCGGCGAGCGGTGTCGGCGTACGGGTCGAGGCGGGCCGTGGCGCAGACCTCGTGCACGGTGGCGCGGGAGCCGACAACGTGCTTCCGGGGAACGGCGCTGACCGCATCCTCGGCGGCGCCGGCAACGACAGCTGGGCGCAGGACGCAAGGCGCCCCGACGGAGGCGACTTCTTCGACGGCGGCGCCGGTCACGACTCGGCGCAGTACGACACGCGCTACCGGGTGAGGCTCGACGTCGACGGGCGTGCCAACGACGGCGGCCGCCGAGAGCGCGACAACATTGCCGACGTCGAGACCGCCTTCGTCGGGCCGAAGGCAGACGACATGAGCGGTGACGCGGACGATCAGATATTCGGCGAGGGTGACGGTGACGGCTCGATCAGAGGGCGGGCGGGAGCCGATCGCCTGTTCGGCGACTACGGCGACGACCGCGTGAGCGGTGGCGACGGGGACGACTTCATCGAGGGCGGTCCGGGGCGCGACGTTCTCCTCGGCGGCTCCGGCGATGACGTGATCAACGCGAAGAAGGGAACGCTGAGCGATGCGTCGGGCCGCGACCGGGTCGATTGCGGCCCCGGCGAGGACGCCGTCGTGATCAACCGTGGCGACCGGGTTCGCGACTGCGAGCGGGTCCAGCGCGCTCAGCCGCGCGAGCGTGCCTGAGCGACCGCCTGCGCCGGCGAACCGGCGAACGGCGCGCCATGGCCGAACACGACCACGTCCGCCGGCAGCGCCTCGAGCTTCTGCAGCGACGCCCGCGCCCGCTCGGCGTCCTCGTTGAACGGGTGGACGCGCACGCCGCTCTCACCGGTCAGGAAGGTCGCGGCCGTGAGTGCGTCCGCCGCGAACAGCACGCGCTGGTCGGGGGCCAGGAGCGAGCAGTGTCCGCCGGTGTGCCCGGGCGTATGAACCGCCCGAAGCGCCCCCGGAACCTCGAGCTGCTCACCGTCGTCGTAGCCGTGGACCTCGGCGACCGGAATCTGCTTCGCCCCGCCCTTGGCGGTCGCATGGGCGATGAAGCGCATCATCCGTGGCCGCCAGAGGCTTCCGAGCATGCCGCCCGGAGTCGGCACCTTGGCCGCGCCGGTGACGCCGTTCGCGTCGCCCGCCGGCGCGAAGACCGGCGCCCCCGTCTCGGTGCGGATCCGCTCCGCGCAGCCGACATGATCGCCGTGGTAGTGGGTGAGGACGACTGCCGCCACCGCGTCGAGCGACAGGCCGAGCTCCGAGAGCGCCGGCGGAAGCTGGTCGAAGTAGCCAGGGAAGCCGCAATCGACGACGGTCACCTGGCCGTCGCTCCGGCACAGGTACCAACCCACCCAGTCCGTACCGAGGCGGTAGACGCCCTCGGCGACTCGCTCGAGGCTGCTCACGGACGGCGAGTCTAAGCCCCGGCGGCGACTTGCATCGCTCAGTACCCCCGCATCCGCCCGATCGGTGCGAGCGCAGCGACGGCCGCGCGCAGCGCGGGGTTCGTGGGCACGAGCAGGTCGCGGTGCTCGTGCCACGCGGCCGCCATCGCGAGGGCGGTCGAGGGGTGCTTGAGCCCGCGATAGCGCGCCGAGGTGACGAACCGGTGCTGGCGCTCGACGAACTCGTCGAAGCGGCTGCCGGGACGGTGAAAGTTCCTCACGCGGACCGGCTCGCCCGCAAGCCGGAACGTATGGCTCGCGGCCACCGGCACAGTGGCGGACTCCCCCGTCGCCAACCGCTGCCAGACGCCGTCGATCATCACATCGAGCGATCCCTCGAGGAGTTCGTAGCTTTCGACCTGCGTGGGGTGACGATGCGGAGGTGGTGCGAACGCGGTTGCCGGAAGCGACCACTCCATCTCGACGTACTCGCCGCCCGTCTCCTCGTGGGACCGCACGACGAGGTACTCGCCGAGTCCGTCCGGCATCACGTAGCGATCGCCCGAGCGCGGCATCCTGTGAGCCTAGCCGCCCTCCGCGGCCTCGATGCCGCTCTGCAGAGCCAAAAGGGGTAGTGAACCCGTCTAGGGGCGCTGTTACATTCCGCGCCGATCGCAAAGCCCGACACGACATATCCAGGAGGAACATGACCAAGGGTGAGTTCGTAGACAAGATCGCCGGCAACTTCGAGAGCAAGAAGGCGGCGGGCGACGCCGTCGACGCGGTGCTCGACGGGATCACCAGCACCCTCGCGGGCGGTGGTGAGATCAGCTTCACCGGCTTCGGCAAGTTCAGCGTCGCCGAGCGCGGTCCGAGGCAGGGGGTCAATCCGCGCACCGGCGAGCGGATCACGATCGCGGGCGGCCGGGTGCCGAAGTTCTCGGCGGGCGCCGGCCTGAAGCAGAAGGTCAAGGGCTGAGCGCAGCCTTCGCCGACCGGCTCGCGGCGCTCGTCGAGGAGCGCCGCAGCCAGGTCTGCCTGGGGCTCGATCCGGACCCGAGCCGGCTCGAGTCGAGTCCGCTCGCGGGCGGGTCGAGCCCCGCGGAGGCGGCGGCGGACGCCGTGGTCAGCTCCTGTGGGGCGCTGATCGCCGCAGCCGGGCCGGCATGCGTTGCGGCCAAGCCGCAGCTCGCCTGCTTCGAGCGGTTGGGCTCGGCCGGGTGGCGAGCCCTCGAGCGGGTGGCCGACCTGGTGCGCGCAGCCGGGCTGCTCCTCGTCGCCGACGGCAAGCGGGGCGACGTGCCGGTGAGCGCGAGCGCCTACGCGCAGGCGCTGTTCGGCTCGACGCCGACTCCTTGGGGCGCGGTTGACGGCCTCGCCGCCGACGCCGCGACCGTCAACCCCCTGCTCGGTGCCGACGCGCTCGAGCCGCTGGTCGCTGCGGCCGCCGAGCGGGCCGCCGGCGTGTTCGCGCTCGTGCGGACCTCGAACCCTGGCGCGGCCGACGTGCTCGACCTTGCCGGCCCGCAGGGGCCGCTCCACGAGGAGCTCGCGCGAATGGTGGCCGCGCTCGCGCCGCGGCTCGCCGGGGAGCGCGGGTTGAGTGGGATGGGCGCGGTCGTCGGTGCGACCGAGCCGCAACACCTCGGCCGGCTGCGCGAGCTGATGCCGAGCTCGGTCTTCCTCGTTCCCGGCGTCGGAGCCCAAGGCGGCAGCGCCTCGGAGCTCGGCCCCGCGTTCTCGTCGCAGCCCGCATCGGTCCTCGTCGCCGCCTCGCGCTCGATCGCCAACGCGCCGGAACCGGCGGCCGCGGCGGCGGAGCTCCGCGACGACGTGTGGACGGTTTCGCAAACCGCCGCCCGGTGAGCGCCCGAAGCACCGTCGCGAATCGGCACAGCGCCTACGATTCCGGGCGCCATGGATGCGATGGGCCGCGAACCGGGGCCGAGGAGCTGGACGGCGCGGATCATCGCGCCCCTCTTCCTGCTCGTCGTGGTCGCGGCCGTCGTGATCGTGATCAGCAACTCGCTCAGTTCCGACGACGACTCGAACTCGACCGACGGCGCGACCGCTCGCCAGGCGCAGACGAGCGGTTGCTCCGACGAGGCGCGCGCGGTGCTCAAGGACGGCTATTACGTCGTCCAGGCCGACGACACCGCGGGCCTCAGCGGGATCGCGGCGAAGACCTGCACGACCGTCAACCGCCTCGAGGAGCTGAACCCGAACCTCGACCCGCAGGCGCTCCAGGTCGAGAACTGCGTCGACCTCGTCCCGGACGGCTGCAAGAAGCTCGCGGGTTGATCGCGCGGGCGCTCGCCTGTGCGCTGGCCCTGCTGGCGCTCGGGCCGCTTGCTACCCCGACGCCGGCCGGCGCGGCCGCCGCCCCGCCGAAACCGTCGGCGCGGGCATGGGTTCTGGTCGATGCCGAGGATGGGTCCGTGCTCGCCGCCCACCGCGCGTCGACCTCCTACTCGATCGCCTCGACGACGAAGCTGATGACGGCCTACGTTGCGCGGCGCGCGCTTCGCCTCGACGAGGAGGTGGTCGCTCCCCCGTACAACGCGCTGCCGGCGGAGTCGCTGCTCGGGCTCGAGGCCGGCGAACGGATGACCGTGCGCGACCTGCTCTACGGGATGCTCCTCGTCTCGGGAAACGACGCCGCGGTCGCTCTCGCGACCGCGGCGGCTGGATCGGTTCCCGCGTTCGTCGTCCGCATGAACCGGACCGCGAAGCGCCTCGGCCTCGACGACAGCGCCTACGCGAACCCGATCGGGCTCGACGAGGCGGGGAACTACTCGAGTGCGAAGGACCTCACCCGGCTCGCGATCCTGATGCGGCGCGACCGCCTCTTCCAGCGGATCTTCGACACGCCGGAGACCGTGCTTTCCAGCGGAGCACATCCGCGGGACGTCGTCAACCGCAACGCCCTCCTTTTCTCGGTCCCGTGGGTGAATGGCGTCAAGACCGGCTACACCCTCGACGCCGGCAACGTCCTCGTGGGCTCCGGGGAGCGCAAGGGCGTCGAGCTCGTCTCGGCGGTCCTCGGCGCGCCGAGCGAATCGGAGCGCGACGCGGCGACCGTCGACCTCCTGGACTACGGGTTCTCGCTCTACCACCGGCGCAGCCCGGTGCGCAAGGGCGAGGCGCTCGCGAGTGCCGAGCTGCGCTGGCAGGACCAGCAGCTGCCGCTCGAGGCGACGCGGGAGGTGCGGCTCACGGTCCGCCGCGGCGACGAGGTCTCGACGCGCGTCGACGCGCCGAGCGAGGTCGAGGGACCGATCGATCGCGGTGAGCCGCTCGGGGAGGCAACCGTGCTCGTCGATTCCGAGCGGGTCGCGCGGGTCCGGCTCGCGGCGGCCCGGTCGGCACCGCCAGCCACCGTGCTCGAGCGCTACGACGCCGCCGTCCCAGGCCCGAGGGCGCTCGCCTGGCTGATTGCGGTCGGCGTGATCGCGCTCGTCCTCGTCGTCGCCGTGGCCCTCGTGCGGGGCCGTCATCGAAGCGGTTAGCCTTAGGCCGGAGCGTGATCCTCACAGTCACCCTCAATGCTGCGATCGACCGCACTGTCGCCGTCCCCAACTTCCGCCTCGGACAGCGCCACCGCGCGCTCGAGGCGCGCACCATGGCCGGCGGCAAGGGGGTCAACGTCGCGCGGGCGCTGCGGTTGCTCGAACGCCCCGTGATCGCCACCGGTCTGGCCGGGGGCGCAACCGGCACGCGGCTGCTCGAGGAGTTGCGCGAGGAGCAGGTGCTCACCGCGTTCATTCGGATCGGCGGCGAGTCACGAACGAACCTCGCGGTCGTGGATCCCACGACGGGCGAGCAGACGGAGATCAACGAGCGCGGCCCCGAGATCGGGGCCGCGGACGTCGAGCGTCTCGTCGAGAAGCTCGTCTACCTCGGGCGCGGCGCGACGGCTTGCGTGCTCGCCGGAAGCGTCCCCCCCGGTGCCCCCGAGGACATCTACGCCCGCCTGGTCAGCGAGCTCCGCGCACTGGACGTGCTCACGGTGCTCGACACCGACGGCGAGCCGATGCGGGCCGCGTTGCGTGCGGGGCCGGCGGTGGTGGCGCCGAACCTCGCCGAGGCCGAGGACGCCGTCGGGCATGAGTTCAACGATCCCGGCGACCTCGCGCTCGGGCTCTCCTCGCTCGTCGAGATGGGAGCGGAGGAGGCCATCATCACGTCGGAGACTGGCTGTGTCGCGATCGTCGGCGAGGGCGCCGAGCGGCGCCGCTACGAGGCACGGATCGACCAGCTGGATCCGGTGACCACCGTCGGCTCCGGCGACGCGTTCCTGGCCGGCTACGTCGCTGCGCGCCACCAGGGCGGGCGTCCGCACGAGTGCCTCGCATTCGGGGTCGCCTGCGGCGCCGAGTCCACCCAGCACTTTGGCGCGGGGACGCTCGACCGCCGCGAGGTCGAGCGCCTGGTCGCGCGCGTCGACCTCCGCGAGCTCGATGTCGCCGCCGAGGTCGCCTGACGGTTGGCGCGGCGGGGGCCGAGCGAGCCCGCTGACTCGATGCGGGTGCGCGGTTGACCGCTGTTATCATCGCCTGGGCCTCGCAGAGCGGGGCCGCGCGGCCGCAAACAGCGGCTTTTCCGGCCCCTTCCGAGGGGCTTTTTTCGTCCGCGAGCGACCGTAGGTTTGGAGCGCAATGGAAGTAGAGATCGGACGCGGGAAGAAGGGCAGGCGGGCTTACGGGTTCGACGACATCGCGATCGTGCCCTCGCGGCGCACCCGCGACCCCGACGATGTCGACATCTCCTGGACGCTCGGCCCCTACCGGTTCGAGCTGCCGCTCCTCGCCTCGGCGATGGACGGGGTCGTGAGCCCGGCGACCGCGGCCGAGCTCGGCCGCCTCGGCGGCCTCGGCGTGCTCAACCTCGAGGGGATCTGGAGTCGCTACGAGGACGCGGACTCCAAGCTCGCCGAGATCGCCGCCACGCCGCCCGACCAGGCGACCCATCTCATGCAGCGGATCTACGAGGAGCCCGTGAAGCCGGAGCTGATCGCGCAGCGGGTCGAGGAGCTCAAGGCCGCCGGCGTGGTCGCCGCCGGCTCGCTCACGCCCCAGCGCGTGACGCAGTACTACGAGATCGCGCTCGAGGCCGGGCTCGACATTCTCGTCGTCCAGGGGACGGTGATCTCCGCCGAGCACGTCTCCTCGAAGTCCGAGCCGCTCAACCTGAAGGAGTTCATCGCCGATGTCCCGGTGCCAACCGTGGTCGGCGGTTGCGCCTCCTACTCGACCGGCCTTCACCTGATGCGGACCGGCGCCAACGGCGTCCTGGTCGGCGTCGGACCCGGCGCCGCCTGCACGACTCGCGGCGTCCTCGGGCTGGGCGTGCCGCAGGCGACGGCGATCGCCGACGTCGCCGCCGCGCGGGCCCAGCACATGCTCGAGACCGGCGAGTACTGCAACGTGATCGCGGACGGCGGCATGCGCACCGGCGGCGACATCTCGAAGGCGATCGCCTGCGGCGCGGACGCCGTCATGGTCGGCTCGCCGCTCGCTCGCGCTACCGAGGCGCCCGGCCGCGGCTATCACTGGGGCATGGCGACCTTCCACCCCTCGCTTCCGCGCGGCACCCGCGTCGCGACGCGGCAGGACGGAACGATTGAGGAGATCGTGCTCGGCCCCGCGCACGAGAACGACGGAACCTTCAACCTGATCGGCGCTCTGCGGACGTCGATGGCGACCTGCGGCTACGAGGACATCCGCGACTTCCAGCGCGCCGAGGTGATGGTGGCGCCGGCGCTACAGACCGAGGGCAAGCAGCTCCAGCGCTCGCAGGCCGTCGGCATGGGCGCGAACGGCAAGGTCCCCGTCGCCGCCGACGCGCCCGCCCCCGTCTCGAACGGAGTCACGGTCTCGGATGCCTAGGCGGCCGTCGCGCCGGCTTCGCCGCCTGAGCGGCTGCAAGTCGGCGCCGGCCGGCGTCCTCGCTCGCTCGCGTGGCGGTGCCACGCTTCACCTCCCGCGTCCTTGGTCCTCGTGACTTTCGCTCGCTCAGACAACGAATCCGGCACAACGGCCGCCGCTCGCACCGTCGCCCCGGCCCCTGGGACCGAGGATGAGGTGCAGCCGGCGGATGGCCCGCGCGGGCCGTTGGTGACTGGCGACCCGGCGCTGCCGGCGGCGCCGGCGGTCGAGCGCGCGGCCGAGGTCCCGCCTCCCGAGACCGCGCACGAGGAGGTGCTGGTGCTCGACTTCGGCGGCCAGTACTCGCAGCTCATCGCGCGCCGGATTCGCGAGCTCGGCGTGTACGCGGAGCTCCTCCCGCACGACCTCGACCTCGAGACGATCCGCGAACGCGCGCCGAAGGCGCTCGTCCTCTCGGGAGGCCCCGCCTCGGTCTACTCCCAGGACGCGCCGCAGCTCCGACGCGAGCTGCTCGATCTCGGCATCCCGGTGCTCGGCATCTGCTACGGGATGCAGGCGATGGTGCTCGAGCTCGGCGGCCGCGTCGAGGGCGCCGAGGCGGGCGAGTTCGGCCGCACCGCGCTGACGATGGCGGGCGACGGCGGCACGCTGCTCGCCGGCTTGCCGCCGGAGCAGCAGTGCTGGATGAGCCACCGCGACTGCGTCTTCGAGGGCCCGGAGGGATTCAGGGCGCTCGCCGCAAGCCCTGGCTCGCCGGTCGCCGCGCTCGAGGACACCGAGCGCCGCCTCTACGGGATCCAGTTTCACCCCGAGGTCGTGCACACGCCGTACGGCCAGGAGATCCTCGAGCGGTTCCTGCGCCAGATCGCCGGCGCGACGGAGCGGTGGACGCCCGCCTCGGTGATCGAGGAGCAAGTCGAGCGAATTCGCGCGCAGGTCGGCGACGCCGGTGTGCTCTGCGGGCTATCGGGCGGCGTCGACTCGGCGACCGCCGCGGCGCTCGTCCACCGCGCGGTGGGCGAACAGCTCACCTGCGTGCTCGTCGACCACGGCCTGATGCGCAAGAACGAGGCCGAGCAGGTGGTCGCGGCGATGCGGGAGCTCGGCGTCAACCTGGTCCACGTCGACGCCGAGGAGCGCTTCCTGGCGAGGCTCGCGGGAGTCGAGGAGCCGGAGCGAAAGCGCAAGATCATCGGCGAGGAGTTCATCCGGGTGTTCGAGGAGGAGGCCGAGAAGGTCGAGTCCGCCGGCTTCCTGGTCCAGGGGACCCTCTACTCGGACGTGATCGAGTCGGGGGGCGACGGGCGCGCCGCGGACACGATCAAGTCCCACCACAACGTGGGCGGGCTTCCGGAGGATCTCGGATTCGAGCTCGTCGAGCCGCTGCGCATGCTGTTCAAGGACGAGGTTCGCGCCGTCGCGGCCGAGCTGGGTCTCTCCGAACGGGTCGTCTGGCGCCAGCCGTTCCCAGGCCCCGGCCTCGGGATCCGGATCGTCGGCGGCGAGGTGACCAGGGAGCGGCTCGACATTCTCCGCGAGGCCGACGCGATCCTCCAGGAGGAGATCAAGGCGGCCGGCCTCTACCGCGAGCTGTGGCAGTCGTTTTGCGTCCTGCCGGTGGTCCGCTCGGTCGGCGTGCAGGGCGACGGGCGCACCTACGCCTATCCGATCGTGATCCGCGCCGTCACCTCCCAGGACGCGATGACCGCCGACTGGGCCCGGCTTCCCTACGACCTGCTCGAGCGGGTCTCGAACCGGATCATCAACGAGGTCGCGGGCGTCAACCGCGTCGCCCTCGACATCTCCTCCAAGCCGCCGGCGACGATCGAGTGGGAGTAGGGGAGGGTGGCGCGGCTGTGATTGCGCGGGGCGGCCGCGCTTCAGCCGATCTCGTCGGCGGCCGCGAGCCGCGCCTCGATCTCGCGCGGCGAGCCGGGCTCGAGCGCCTCGGCGCTCACCGAGACCGAGCGCATGTAGAGGGCGAGCAGGAGGCCCGAGAGCACCGTCGCGCAGGCGAGAAAGCCGACCTCGACGGTGCGGAACGGGTCGAGCGGTGAGATCAGGTTGAAGGCGACGAAGCCGAGCGCGCAGGCGACCCAGCAGACCGCCGCCGGGCGCGCCTGGCCGCGCGCCAGCGCCGCCTGGTTGAGGGCGGCGCCCGCGAGGTAGAAGCCCATTCCGACGGCGACGATCGCAAGCCCGGCACGGTCGTATTCGAACTTGCTCGAGAACGCGATCTGCATCACCTGCGGGCCGACCGCGAGCACCCCGAGCGTCACCGCTGTAGCGAAGGCCGCGATCGTGAGCAGCGTCGTGTTCACCGAGAGGCGGAAGGCGTCGGCGCCCGTCCGGTCGCCGCGCGCCCGGAGCCGCGTCAGGTGGGGGAGGAGGCTGGCGGCGATCGCCTGGAAGAGGAGGAGCGGCGCCCGCGCGACCATCATCACGTTGAAGATGAAGCCCGCCGCCGCGGCGCCCGCCGTGGCGCGGACGAAGAGCGCCCCCGAGCTCACCAGGACGGCCTCGGAGAGCATCATCAGGAGGACCGCTGCCGCAAACGCGCCGCCGGCCGAGACGGTGAAGTGTGGCCCCGCGTCGGGACCGACCCCGTCCGCGGCGGCGCGCGCGGGCGCCGGCCGCCGCCGCGCGAGCGCGAACGGGATCACCGTCATGCTCGCGAGCGGAGCGACCGCGATGCCGAGGGCCACGGCGTCGACGCCCGAGGCGATCCCCACCGCGACGGCGATCGCAAACAGGACCCGGGAGCAGCCCTCGAGCACGAGCAGCGCGGCGTAGACGCTGAACTGACGCCTCCCCGCGAGGAACCCGCGCCCGTAGAAGGCACCGCCGAATGCGGCGAGGGCGACCACCAGCACCCAAAACAGGGTGTCGCTTCCATCCAGGAGCTCGTCGGTGATCGTCGACTTGAGGGCAAGCAGGAGGACGACGGCCGCGCCGACCACCCCGAGCTGGATCAGCGCCGCCGTCCGCAGCACGTCCCCGATCCCCTCGCCGATCTCCTCGTGCTCGGCGATCGTCCGTGAGAGCAGCTGCTCGATCGGGCGAAAGAGCGCCGAGGCACCGAAGAAGACGATCGACCAGAGGACGACGACCGTCCCGTAGTCGTCCTTGTCGAGCGTGTGCGAGGCGATCGCGATGAACGCGTAAGCGAGCAGCCCAGCGGTCCCGAGCGCGACCGTGAGCAGCCCGGCCGAGCGGCCGTACCTGCGCGTCTCGGCTGCGGCGCTCCCCTCGCTCACGCCGCGCAAGCTACAGCCGGCTCAAGAGAAGGAGTCCCACTCCCGCAGCGCCCCGATGGGATCGATGGGCCCGGCGTGGTGATAGCCATCCGGCCAGAGCTCGAAGTGGAGCTGGCAGAACTCCGAGCGGGCGTTTCCCGTCTTGCCGACCTCGCCGATCCGCTGGCCGGTGCGCACCGCGTCGCCGCGGGTGAGCGGCGTAGGCGCCTGGAGGTGCGCGTAGAAGTAGTCGCGCTCGGTCGCCAGTCCGTCGATGACGACGTAGTAGCCATAGAGGGCGTCGCTGTACCCGGTCGCCGCGACCCTGCCGCCGCGCGCCGCGACCAGCTTCGTCCCGCATGCTGCAGGCAGGTCCTGGCCCTCGTGGACGCGCCCGCCTGAGCGCGGCTCGCCGAACCGGTCGCCGTAGGTGTGCGGGCCGGCGACCGGGAAGCGGTGGTCGTGGAACGCAAAGCCTCCGGCCCTGGCGCCGCGGTGGCCCCGCGGCCCAATCAGGAACGCATAGCGGCCGTCGCCGGGGACCCCGCGATCGCCGCGGCGGCCGTCCCAGCGCATGCGGTGGAGCTTTCCGGGAGCGAGCCCGCCGCGCTCGTAGCGGCGTACGACGCGCTCGTTCGCGGTGCGCACGACGCGGATCACGAGGTCGACGCGGCGCTCGGCATCGAAGCTGAAGCGGACTGAGGCCTGGCGCTCGCCGTCGAAGTAGACGACGCCGGGACCGACGTGCGCGCGCCCGAGCTCGAACCCGGCGCCGGTCGGCTTCGCGGCCGAGGGGGTCGCGGAGCAGGCGACGAGCGCCGCCGCGATCGCCAGCGCGCGGCGCAGCGCTAGCTCCGGGCGTCCCACGGCTTGAGCATCCGGCCCACGGACGGCAGCGAACCGCTCCCGTCCGACCGCGCCGGGCAGGATCGGCAGGTCCAGATCGGCGGCAGTATATGGGTGTCCATGGCCGGTTTTGAGTCCGCTCGACTATCATCATGCGGCCGCGCCCGGAGGTATCTCCGCGGGGCGGCTTTTCGCGCGCTTGAGACGCGCGCACCGACGACCAGATGAAGACGTACGTCGCCACACCCGCCGACCGCCAGCGAGACTGGTACGTCGTCGACGCCGACGGCAAGACCCTCGGTCGCCTGGCGACCCAGATCGCGGACGCCCTGCGTGGCAAGCGCAAGCCGGAGTACACGCCGCACTGCGACACCGGCGACTTCGTGGTCGTCATCAACGCCGAGAAGGTGGCGGTGACGGGGAACAAGCGCTCCGACAAGATCTACTGGCGCCACAGCGGCTATCCCGGCGGGATCCGCTCCCGCACCCTCGCCGAGATGCTCGACCGGCGCCCGGAGGACGTGATCCGCACCGCGGTCCGGGGGATGCTCCCCCGCAACCGCCTCGCCCGCCAGCAGCTCCGCAAGCTGAAGGTCTACGCGGGGCCGGAGCATCCGCACGCCGCGCAGAAGCCGAAGCCGATGGAGATTGACACTTGATGATCGAAGAGCCAGACCAGACGCCGGGCGACGAGCCGAGCGCCGACGAGCCCGAGGCCACCGATGGCCCGGTGCAGGAGCCCGTGCCCGCCGAGGAACCCGTCGCCGACGAGGCGCCCCAGTCCGAGGCCGAGGCGGAGTCCGAGGAGCCGGCGGCCGAGCCTCCCGAGGAGCCGGCGCCCGAGCCCGCAGAGGAGCAGGCCGCGGAGCCGGCCGCGGAGGCTCCCGCCGAGCAGCCGAAGGCCAAGGACCAGCCGCCCGGAGCGGAGCTCGAGCCGATCGCGCTCGAGCCCGAGCGCGAGCTCGACGCCGAGGAGCGCGCGCGGCTCGAGGCCGAGGAGGAGGAGCGCGCGCGGATCGAGGCCGAGCGGGACGCGGGCGACGCGCCTGTAGCCCGTAGCGGCCCGCAGGTCGAGATCCCGGCCGGCGAGCAGGTCCGGGCGACGGGCAAGCGCAAGAGCTCGATCGCGCGGGTCATCCTGCGTCCCGGAAACGGCTCGATAGAGGTCAACGACCGCCCGCTGGAGGAGTACTTCCCGCGCCAGAACCTGCGCAGCGTCGCCCGCCAGCCGCTGCTCACTGCCGGTTATGAGAAGACCGTCGACGTCCGCGTGCGCGTGCACGGCGGCGGCATCTCCGGCCAGGCCGGGGCGATCCGCCACGGGATCGCGCGCGCGCTTTGTGAGGTCGATCCCGAGCTGCGGCCGGAGCTCAAGCGACGCGGGCTGCTGACGCGCGACGCGCGCAAGAAGGAGCGCCGCAAGGCCGGGCTCAAGAAGGCCCGCAAGCGGCCGCAGTTCAGCAAGCGGTAGATCGATTGGGCCGGCGGCTCTTCGGGACCGACGGCGTTCGCGGCGTCGTCGGCGAGGAGCTGACGGCCGATCTCGCGCTGGAGCTCGGACGAGCCGCGGCGGCCGAGTGCCCCGCGGCGCGGCCGCAGGTCCTGATCGTGCGGGACACGCGCGAGTCGGGACCGATGCTCGAGGCCGCGCTCGCGGCCGGAATCGCCGAGGGCGGCGGCGACGCGCTGCTTGCCGGCGTGCTACCGACGCCCGCCGCGTCCGTCCTCGTCCGGCGCCTCGGCCTCGACCTGGCGGCCGTCATCTCGGCCTCACACAACCCGTGGCGCGACAACGGCATCAAGCTCTTCGGCGCCGACGGCAGGAAGGTGCCCGACGAGCGCCAGGCGGCGATCGAGCGGCGCCTGGCGGCGGCGACGCCCGCCGCGGCGACGGGCCGCGTGCGCCGACTCGAGGGCGGGCTCGACGACTATCTGCGCGAGCTCGAGCGCGGCTTCGGACTCGAGCTCGACGGGATGCTGATCGTCCTCGACTGCGCGAACGGCGCCACCCATCGCGCCGCGCCGCTCGCCTTCCAGCGCCTCGGCCTCGAGGTCGAGTTGATCGGTGACGAGCCGGACGGCCGCAACATCAACGAGGGCTGCGGATCGACCCATCTCGAGCCGCTGCGCGAGCGCGTGGTCGGGAGTGGGGCGGACCTCGGCTTTGCCTTCGACGGCGACGGCGACAGGGTGCTCGCGGTGGACGCCGCCGGCGACGCCCGCGACGGCGACGACCTGATCGCCCTGATCGCGCTCCACCTGCGCGACGTCGGCGAGTTACCGGGCGGCGTAGCGGTCACGGTGATGAGCAACTACGGATTCCATGAGGCGATGCGGGAGGCCGCGATCGAGGTCGCGACCACGAACGTCGGCGACCGCCACGTGGCGGCGGAGCTCGAGCGGCGGGGCTGGACCCTCGGCGGCGAGCAGTCCGGGCACGTGATCTGGACCGAATTCGCCCCCACCGGCGACGGAATAGCGGCGGCGCTCCTCGTGCTGCGGGCGCTCGCCGGCCGCCCGCTCGCCGAGGCAGTGCCGATGCGGCGGCTGCCGCAGGTGCTCGTGAACGTCGAGACCGCCGAGCGCACCGCGATCGAGGATGCGCGGGGACTCTGGGACGCGGTCGAAGCCGAGAGCGAGGCGCTCGCCGGCCGCGGCCGGGTGCTCGTGCGGCCCTCGGGCACGGAGGCGGTGGTGCGGGTGATGGTCGAGGCACCCGACCGCAAGGAGGCGGAGGCGGTCTGCGAGCGCCTCGCCCACGTCGTCCGCCGCGAGCTCGCCTGACGCAGCGTCCGCACGCGATCCTTCGTCCCGCTGTTCGGCGGAGGAAGGCGCCGGTACCCTGATCCCCTTCCCATGTGCGGCATCGTCGGATACGTCGGCAAGCGCCCCTGCCGTGACCTGCTGATCGCGGGCCTCGAGAAGCTCGAGTACCGCGGCTACGACTCGGCGGGGATCTCGCTGCTCGAGCACGGCGAGATCGACACCGTGCGCGCCGTCGGCAACCTCGCCAACCTTCGCGCCGCGGTGGGCCTCGCCGCGGACCGCCCGGTGACCCAGGGCGACAATGGTGCCGTCGCGGTCGCCGCACCCCCGGCGACGATCGGCCTCGGCCACACCCGCTGGGCGACCCACGGGCGAGTGACCGAGCAGAACGCCCACCCCCACGGCGATTGCTCGGACAGCCTCCGAATCGTCCTCAACGGGATCGTCGAGAACCACTCCGAGCTTCGCCGGCAGCTTGTCGCCGAGGGCCATGCCTTCAGCTCGGAGACCGACGCCGAGATCGTCGCGCACCTGATCGAGAGGCACTACGACGGCGATCTCACTGAGGCGGTCCGCCTGGCGTTCCGCGAGCTCCGCGGCCACTACGCCTTCGTCGCGATGCACTCCGCACACCCCGACGCGCTCGTCGCCGCGCGCCAGGAGTGCCCGCTGATCGTGGGCCTGGGCGAGGAGGAGAGCTTCGTCGCCTCCGCGATTCCGGCATTCCTCGCCGAGACCCGTACCGCGCTCGGGCTCAAGAACGGGGAGCTGGTCACGGTGGACTCCGACGGCGCGCGGATCATCGACATCGACGGGCGACCGGTCGAGCGCGACGTGATCGAGGTCACCTGGGACGAGGAGGCCGCCGAGAAGGGCGGCTACGAGACGTTCATGCTCAAGGAGATCTACGAGCAAGCGGACGCGGTCGCCGAGACGATCACCGACCGGCTGCCGACCACGGACGCCGTCGATCTCTCCGAGCTCGAGCTTCCGGACGACCTCGTCGGGCGCGTGCGCCGCATCGTGATCGTCGCCTGCGGAACGAGCTACCACGCGGGGCTCGTCGGCCGCTACGCGATCGAGCAGTGGGCCCGGGTCCCGGTCGAGATGGACATCGCCTCGGAGTACCGATATCGCGATCCGGTGATCACCCCGGACGACCTCGTGATTGGTATCACCCAATCGGGCGAGACAGCGGACACGCTCGCGGCGATGCGGCTCGCGCGCGAAGGCGGCGCCCACGTCCTCACCGTCACCAACGTGATGGGCAGCCAGGCGACCCGCGACGCCGACAGCATCCTCTTCACGCGGGCGGGAATCGAGGTCGGGGTCGCCGCGACGAAGACGTTCGTCAGCCAGGTCGCGGTCATGTACCTCTTCGCCCTGTGGCTCGCGCAGGAGCGCGGCACGATTGCCGGCGCTCGGCTCGCCGAGCTGATCGCGGAGCTGAAGGCGCTCCCGCACCTGATCCAGGAGACGATCGTCTCCTCCGAGCAGCCGGTGCGCGCGATCGCCCGCAGCCACGCTCACCGCGGCTTCTTCCTCTACATGGGGCGCAACATCGGGCTGCCCGTCTGCCTCGAGGGGGCGCTGAAGCTGAAGGAGATCTCCTACATCCCGACCGACGCCTACGCCGCGGGGGAGATGAAGCACGGACCGATCGCGCTTCTCGACGAGTCGACGCCGGTGGTGGCCGTGGCCACCGAGAGCCCGGTGCTCGAGAAGGTCCTCTCGAACATCGCCGAGGTCTCGGCGCGGGGCGCAGACGTGATCTCGGTCGCCACCGAGGGCTCCGAGGAGGTCGCCTCGGTCTCCGACCAGACGCTGTTCGTGCCGCCGACCGACTGGATCCTCCAGCCGATCCTCGCGATCCTGCCGCTGCAGCTCCTCGCCTACGACATCGCGCGTCAGAACGGGCTCAACGTCGACCAGCCGCGGAACCTGGCGAAGACCGTCACCGTCGAGTAGCCGTCCGCTCCCGGCGCGCCGGCGGCCGCCGATACCATCCTGCGCTTGCCTGGCCGACTCGTGCAGAGCGCGGGAGCGCTCGTCCTCGCCGTCGGAACGCTCGGCGGGTGCGGGAACGACGACGGCGACGAGCTGGCGTCGCTCGTCCCGCCGGACGCGCCGCTCTATGCCGAAGCGCTGGTCCGACCGGGCGGCGACCAGCTCGACGCGATCGAGTCGTTGACCGACCGCGTTGCCGGCGTCGAGGACCCAGGGGCGCAAATCGTGTCCGCGCTCGACAAGGAGCTTCGCGCCGACGCCCCGGGCGTCAGCTACGAGGAGGACGTCGAGCCCTGGCTCGGCGACCACGCCGCGATCTTCGTGCGGTCGTTCGAGCGCTCCGCGGTGAGGCCCGAGGGCGACTTCGCCGTCTTGCTCGAGGTCACCGACGCGGACGCGGCCGGCGACCTCGTCGACCGCGTGGCGGAGGAGGACCCGGAGCCGGAGGTGAAGCGCAGCTATCACGGCACGGACTACCTGTACGCGAAGGACTCGGGCGGGTTCGCCGTCGGGGTCGTCGACTCGAGCGCGCTCGTCCTCGGCACCGAGATGGCATTCAAGGTGGCGGTCGACGCCGCGGAGGGGGAGTCACTGGCGGCGAGCTCCGAGTACGACCGCGGCATCGATGCCCTGCCCGACGAGCCGCTCGCAAGCGCCTGGGTCGACCCGGACACCGTCGTCCAGGCCGCGCTCGCAAACGAGAACCTGCCGCGCTCGGAGGCCGGCGCAATCAAGTCGCTGTTCGCCGGCTCGCTCTCCGACCCGGTCGCGCTCGGCGTGAGCGCGACGGCGGACAGCGCGAGCCTCGACATGGACGCGGCCGCCGAGGCGCCGGGGGCGGGGGAGGAGTCGCCGCTCCTCGACAGCCTGCCGGCCGACTCCTGGCTCGGTGCCGCGCTGCCCGACCTCGGGCCGACGCTGGTCGGGAGCTTCGACCGGCTCACGAGCAGCGGCCTGCCCGGCGCGCGCATGCTGGGCCGGCGCATCCGCGAGACCACGGGCCTCGACCTCGGGCATGACGTGCTGGACTGGCTCGGCGACGCCGCCTTCTTCGTCCAGGGAACCGGCGTCCCCGGGTTCTCCGCAGGGTTGATCGCCCAGACCAGCGATCCGGCGGCCCCGCGGCCGCTCCTCGCGGCGGTCGAACGGCTCGCCGAGCGCGATTCGGGACTGCGCTCCTCCGGCCCGCCGGACGGCGCCGACGCCGGTTTTACGATCGGTGTGCCGGGCCTGGGCGCCGGTGCCGAGGCCGGGGTGGCTGGCCGGACGCTGGCCGCTGTCATCGGCACGACGCTCGGGCAGGCCCTCGACCCGGACAACACGCTCGGCGACGATCCGCGCTTCGCGGCGGCGCGCGACATCCTCGGCGCGGACCTGGCGCCGCTGATCTACCTGCATCTGCCCTCGTTTCTCCGGATCGCCGCCCAGGGCGGCGCCGACCGGGATCCGGATTTCGCCCGGTTCGCGCCTTACGCGGCGAAGTTCGACACGCTGCTCGTCGGCAGCCGCACGGACGACGGGCTCCTGATCGCGCGCGCGACGCTCTCGCTCGCGCCGTAGACACATCGAGCGCCGCGGGTACGCTGCGCCGCGTGGAGCGGTGGCTGATCCCCCTGCACGACGCCGCGAGCATGCGCGCCACCGACGGCTGGGCGATCTCCCAGCGTGCGGTTCCCTCGCTCGAGCTGATGGAGGCGGCCGGACGCGCCGTGGCCGAGGCCGCGCTGGAGGTGGCGCACGACGGACCGGCGCGGGTCGTCTGCGGCAAGGGCAACAACGGCGGCGACGGGCTGGTGGCGGCGAGGCACCTCGCGCGCGCCGGGGTCGAGGTCGAGGCGCTCCTCCTGTGGCCGGCGAGCGAGCTCTCCGCCGACGCGAAGGCGAACCTCGAGCGCTTCGACGGGCGCGTGGTCGAGCTCGCCGAGGGTGAGGCGTCCGCGCGGCTCGAGGGCAGCGGGGTGATCATCGACGCGATCTTCGGCACCGGATTCACCGGCGCGCCGCGCGAGCCGGCGGCGGGGACGATCGAGGCGGTCAACGCGACCCCCGCCGCCGTGGTCGCGGCGGACATCGCGTCGGGCGTCGATGCCGCGACGGGGGCGGTCGAGGGAGCCGCGGTCGAGGCCGCGGTGACCGTCAGCTTCCACGCCGCGAAGTTCGGGCACTGGGTCGCCCCCGGGAAGGCGCACCGCGGCGAGCTGCGGGTCGCGCCGATCGGCATCCCGGATGGCGCGCCGGCCGCGGCGCCGGGCGGGCTGATCGACGACGCGGTGCTCGAGCTGCCGCCCCGGCGCGTGGCTGGCTCGACCAAGTTCACCTCGGGGCAGGTGGTGATCGCCGGCGGCTCTCGCGGGCTCACGGGCTCGGTCTGCCTTGCGGCGGGTGCAGCGATCCGCGCCGGGGCCGGCTACGCGACCGTCGCCGTTCCCGCCGCGCTCGAGCCGATCTTCGAGGCGAAGCTCACCGAGGTGATGTCGCGCGGCTGTCCCGACGACGCCGGGCACCTCGACGCCGGCGCCGCGGCCGCGGTCCTCGAGGCTACGCGCCGGGCGGCGGCCGTCGCGCTGGGTCCGGGGCTCGGACGCTTCGATGGCGCACCTGAGCTGGTCTCGGAGGTCGCGGGCGGCGTCGAGGCACCGCTCGTGATCGACGCCGACGGGCTGAACGCGCTGATCGGCCGCATCGAGCTGCTCCGCAAGCGGAGCGCCCCAACGGTGCTCACCCCGCACGCCGGCGAGCTCGCGCGGCTCCTCGACACGGAGTCGGCTGCGATCGGCGCGCAGCGGCTCGAGAGCGCGCGCGAGGCGGCTGGCCGCTCGGGCTCGATCGTCGTGCTGAAGGGGGACGACACGATCGTGGCCGGGCCGGGCGGCGAGCTCGCGGTCAACGGCGTCTCCAGCCCGGGGCTCGCCACCGCCGGCACGGGCGACGTCCTGACCGGTGTCACGGCGGCGCTGCTCGCGCGCTGCAGCGATCCCTTCGCGGCCACCTGCGTCGCGGTGCATGCCCACGCGCGGGCGGGGCGGATCGCCGCCGAGCGGCTCGGCGCGACCGAGTCGGTGATCGCGAGCGACGTCATCGACGCCCTGCCGAGCGGCCTCGCGCCGGGGTCGCGGAGCGAGGGATGAGCGGTCGGAGGGCGGTCGCGGTCGTCGATCTCGGCGCCGTCGAGCGAAACTGTGCCCGTCTCGCATCGGCGCTCGAGGGCGGGGCGAGGCTCTGCGCCGTGGTCAAGGCGGACGGCTACGGCCACGGCGCCGTGGAATGCGCTCGCGCGGCGCTCGCGGGCGGGGCGAGCTGGCTCGCGGTCGCGACCGCCGCCGAGGCCGCCGATCTTCGCGCTGCGCTGCCCGACGCGCGCCTCTTCGTGATGGGCGCGCTGACGCCGGAAGAGCTCGACGTGGCGCTCCAGGCGGACGCCGACATCGCGGTCTGGCGACAGGCGTTTTATGACCTCGTCCGCGAGCGCGCCGGCGCCGCGCCCGCGCCGCCGCGCCTTCACGTCAAATGGGACACCGGCATGGGCAGGCTCGGCGAGCGCGAGGCCGGACGCGCCCTGGAGCTCCTGGCGGCGGTGTCCGCGGCCGGCGACGTCGAGTTGACCGGCTTCTGGACTCACTTCGCCACCGCCGACGAGCCGGGATCGGAGTTCTTCGCGGAGCAGCTCGCGCGGTTCGCGAGCGTCGCCCCGCGGCTTCGCGAGGAGCACCCCGGCCTCGTCCTCCATGCCGCGAACAGCGCCGCGACGCTCATCGCGCGGGCCTCGCATTTCGACATGGTGCGCTGCGGGATCGCGATCTACGGACTCGATCCCTTCCAGGAGGACCCCGCGGCGCATGGGCTCGAGCCGGCGCTCGCGCTTCACTCCTACGTGGCGGACGTGAAGGGCTTAGAGGCCGGCGAGAGCGCCGGTTACGGGCGGAGCTGGCGCGCGCGGGAGGCGACACACGTGGGCGTGCTGCCGATCGGCTATGGCGACGGCGTGCGCCGGGCGCTCTCGAACGACGCCGACGTCCTCGTCGACGGCGCCCGCTACCCGATCGTCGGCACGATCTCGATGGACAACCTCACGATCGACCTCGGGCGCGACCCGATCGTGACGCCGGGAGCCGGGGCGGTGCTGATCGGCGCTCTCGGGGACGAGCGGATCCTCGCCGAGGAGCTGGCGCGGCGGCTCGGGACGATCAACTACGAGATCACGTGCGGGCTCTCGGCGCGAGTGCCGCGGGAGTACGTCCGGTGAGCGAGCTCCTCGCCAAGCGCCTCGGCAGCTCGGCGGCGGTGAGGTTGGCGCGGGAGGCTTTGGCGAGCGAGCGCGACGTGTGGATCGTCGGCGGAGCCGTCCGCGACGCGCTGCTCGACCGGGCGGTCACCGACCTCGACGTCGCGGTCGGCGGCGACCAGCGTGCGATCGCGAGCAGGATCGCCCGGGTGGCCGGCGGGCCGGCGTTCGAGCTCTCGGCCGAGTTCGGCACGTGGCGCGCCATGCCGGCCGAACGCGCCTGGCACGTGGACGTGACGCGAATGCGCGGAGAGGGCATCGAGTCCGACCTCGCCGGGCGCGACTTCACCGTCAACGCGATCGCGATCCCGCTTGCCGAGCTCGCGGCCGCGCCAATCGATCCGTATGGCGGCGCCCTGGACCTCGAGCACCGCGCGTTGCGCGCGGTGTCCGAGCGGGCCTTCACCGAAGATCCGCTCCGGGCCCTTCGCGCGGCGCGGCTAGCGTCGGAGCTCGAGTTCGAGCTCGACCCCGCGACCGCTCGCCTCGCCAGCGAGGCCGCGCCCGGCCTCGCGGAGGTGGCGGGCGAGCGGCAGTTCGGCGAGCTCAGGTCGCTCATCGCCGGCCCCGATCCGCTGCGGGGCCTCGCGCTGCTCGACGAGCTCGGCGGGACCCGCTTCGCGCTTCCCGAGCTCGAGGCGCTTCGCGGCGTGCGCCAGAACCCAAACCATCACCTCGACGTCCATGGCCACACGCTCGAGGTGCTCGCGCAGCTCGTCGAGGTCGAGCGCGACCTGGCGCGCTACACCGGCGCGATGGCCCCCGGCGTGGAGAGGCTGCTCGCCGAGCCGCTCGCCGACGAGCTCACCCGGGGTGGCGCGCTTCGCTTCGGGGCCGTCCTGCACGACATCGGCAAACCGACGACGCGCCGGCAGCACGACGGAGGCCTCGTCTCCTTCGTCGGCCACGACCGCAAGGGCGCGGCGCTCGTTCGGTCTGCGTGTGCGCGGCTGAAGACGAGCCGCGCCCTCGCCCGGCACCTCGAGGCGCTGACGCTCCACCACCTCCACCTGGGGTTCATGACCCATGAGCGGCCGCTCTCGCGGCGGCAGCTCTACGAGTATCTGCGCACGTGCGACCCGGTGGCCGCGGATGTCACCCTGCTCACGGTCGCCGATCGCCTCGCCGCCCGCGGCACGGGCCCGACCGCGAGCACCGAGATGGTCGAGGCGCATCTGGAGCTCGCCAGGGAGGTGCTGCCGGCCGCGCTCGAGTGGCACGCGAACGGACCGCCGCGCACCCCGATCGCGGGCGACGAGCTTGCGCGCGCGGTGGGAATCGAGCCGGGGCCGGAGCTCGGGCGGCTCCTCGCCGAGGTCGAGGCGGGCGTCTTCACCGGCGAGGTCCGGAGTCGCGACGACGCCATCCGCGTCGCGAAGGGCACGCTCAATAGTCTCCGCGACCGATGAACGACTGCCTGTTCTGCGGGATCGTCGCCGGCGAGGCTCCGGCTCAGGTCGTCGACTCCGACGAGCACACGGTGGCGTTCATGGACATCAACCCCGCGACCCGCGGCCACGCGCTCGTGATCCCGCGGGCGCACTCCGCCGACATCACGGAGATCTCACCGGAGGACCTCTCACGGACGGCCATCGCGGCGCAGCGCCTGGTCGCGAGGATGGAGCGGACGCTCGCGCCGGACGGCTTCAACGTCCTCAACGCGTGCCGGCCTGCCGCCTGGCAGACGGTTTTCCACTTCCACCTTCACGTGATCCCGCGCTACGAGGACGATCCGCTGAAGCTGCCGTGGATCCCTCGCGGAGCGGACATGGAGGAGATCGCCGCGGTCGCGAAGAAGATCCGGGGTGACGGGGATGGCTGAGGCGACGATCGCCCTCGACCGGGACGGCGACGTCGCGGTGGTGACGCTCTCGAACCCGCCGCTCAACCTGTTCGCCGACACCTCGTTCGACGAGCTGATGGCCTGCCTCGACGAGATCGAGGGTTCGGGTGCGCGGGCGCTCGTCTGGCGCGCCGAGGGGGACATCTTCAGCGGTGGCGTCGACGTGAAGCACTTTCAGCGGGTCGTCGAGGCAGGCCCCGCCGCGGCCTCGGCGATGGCCGCGCCGCTGATCGCCGGCGTTCGCAGGCTGGAGGCCCTCTCGATCCCGACGCTCGCGCTCGTCCACGGGGTGTGCCTCACCGCGGGACTGGAGGTCTCGCTCGGCTGCGACCTGATCTGGGCCGAGGAGTCCTCCGGGTTCGGGCTGGTCGAGCAGGTGGTCGGGCTCACACCGGGCGCCGGCGGGACGCAGCGGATCGCGGAGCGCGCCGGTCCGGGCCGCGCGCGCGAGTTCGTGATGACCGGAGGCCTCTACGACGCCGCCACCCTCGAGCGCTGGGGCGTCGTCAACCGCATCGTCGAGGACGGCACCGTGCACGAGAAGGGCATGCGGTTCGCGCATCGGCTCGCCTCCGGGCCCACGGTCGCCCACGGCGCGACGAAGCGGATCGTCCGCGCCTACCTCGAGGGCGGCATCGAGCGGGCGGACGAGGTCACGCCGGGGCAGTTCGCGGGCCTGTTCGCGAGCGAGGACCTGCGCGGCGCCGTGCGTTCGTTCCTCGACGAGGGCCCCGGCAAGGCTACGTTCGAGGGGCGCTAGAGCGCCGTTTTTAACACCGCGGAGGCGCTACCCTCACCGCTCGCATGTCAAAGGAAGAGAAGATCGAGATGGAGGGCGAGGTCACCGAGGCCCTGCCCAACACGATGTTCAAGGTGAAGCTCGACAACGATCACGAGGTCCTCGGGCACATCTCGGGCAAGATGCGCCGCCACTACATCCGCATCCTCCCCGGCGACCGCGTCAAGATCGAGCTCTCGCCGTACGACCTCGATCGCGGTCGGATCACCTACCGCTACAAGTAGCCCTCCGGCTCGGCCATCTCGAGCGCGAGGCTCGTCCACGCGAAGTCGATGGCACCGAGGCCCTCGCCGGTCAGGGGGTCGTAGTACTCACGAAGCCCCTGGCGGACGACGGCCTCGGCGATCCGCGATGCCAGCCGCTCCGCCTCGGCCGCGTAGCCGAGGCGCCGCAGCCCGAGCCAGAGCATCCAGGCGGCGTTCACCCAGGTCGGGCCGCGCCAGTAGCGGCGCTTCCATCCGCGCCCGAGGTTGGGCTCGAAGGTCGGCTCCTCGGCTGAGACCGAGCAGGGCGGCAGCGGAAGCCAGTAGCGCCTCGGGTCGAGGAGGTGCTCCTCCACCAGTCGCCTGCCGATGTCCTCGGGCAGGTCGGGCAGGGCAAGGGGCGAAAGCGCGGCCCAGGTCGAGACGTCGGGCCGCTCGCCCCCGGGCTGGACCTCGTCGAGGAAGAGGCCGCGGGGCTCGTCCCACAGCCGTTCGACGATCGCCGGTGTGATCGACGGCTCGCCGGCCGCACGGCGGGCGAGGCACCAGAGCACGTTCGTCATCACCTCGCAGAGGACGGGCCAGCCCCGGTCGCGGATCCGCCGTGCGTCCCAGGCGAGCCGCCGGTTCCGCGCGACGAGCAGCGGGAAGCCGTAGCTGGCGTGGCGAAGCCGTCCCCAGACCCGGTCGAACTTCGGCGAGGAGTCGAGGCCCGATTCGTCGGGCTGGACGAGCCACAGAAGGCCATCGCCCTCGAGGTCGCGGTTCGCGCGCAGCCACTCGTGATGGCGGGCGATCCGCGGCTCGGCGGCCGGGTCGCCGATCGCGATCCGCCACGCCCAGGCGAGGAGCGGCGGCTGGATCGTCCCCGTCATCTCGGCGGTGCGCGAGGCGACGTTGTAGTAGAGGAGCCGCTGCAGCGTGAGCGGCCGGTCCCAGAAGACGACGTGGCCGATGAAGCCGTCCTCCCGCATCGCGGCGAGCAGGGTCTCGAGCTCCTCGCGCGAGCGCCGCGGCTCGAAGCGCCGCCAGACGATCGCCGCGAAGCACGAGTCCCAGTACCACTGCCACGGGTACCGCGAGGGGCTCGGCCGCGTGTAGGAGTAGCGGACGCCACGTCGCTCTCCCTCGGCGTGCGAGGCGGCGAGTACCCGCCGGCAGAGCTCCGCGAGCTCCGTCAATACCCGGTGCGGTCCATGCCGCGGAGCGCCAGGGCGCCGAGGACGCCGACGAGCCCGGCGAGGGCGACGAGGCCCGGCCAGGTCCCTGCCCAGGTGACCGGGTCGCCGATGAAGCCCTGGCGCGCCGCCTCGACGACCTGTGTGAGCGGGTTGATCCGGGCGATGTCCTGAAGCCAGCCCTGAAGCAGATCCAGCGGGGCGTAGGCGGTCGTCGTGAGCACGAGCACGAACATCCCCGACTGCATCAGCGGCGCCGCGCTCTGGCTCCGGTAGCGGAGCGCGAGCACGACGCCCCAGCAGGCCGCGGCCGTGCCGGTCCCCATCACGCAGAAGATGGCGAGCGCGAGGCCGCCGACGCCCGGCCACTCGACGCCGATCGCAAATCCGACCGCGAGCAGCACGACCGCGGGGATCAGCGCGCGCAGGCTCGCCGAGACGACAAGGCCGGCGAGCAGGGCAGGGCGGGCCGCGGGCGAGACCAGCAGCCGGTCGAACCAGCCTTGCTCGATGTCGCGGGCGAGGTTGACGCCGGTCGCGGCGCCGGTGAACCCCGCTCCCTGGAGGAGGCTGATCGGGATGATGAAGCTCTGGTAGCTGGAGGTGTCGAAGCCGGGCAGGAGCGTCAGCTTTCCGAACACGGCCGACAGCCCGAGGAAGAAGATCGTCGGCGCCAGCACGCCCGGGATCGCCGCGCCGGGCACGCGCAGAAGCTCGTTTGCGGCACGGCGGATCAGCGCACCCACCGTCGCGAGCTCGGCGGCGATGCCCATGAGCAGTTAGCCACCCCTCCGCAGGCGCCGGCGCAGCGCCAGCATGCTGAGCCCCGCCGAGATCGCGCCCACGAGAGCGATCGCACCGAGCGCCTCGGCAACCGATTTCAGCGTGAGCGAGGAGATCACCGGCTCGCGGATGCCCTCGACGATGAACGAGAGCGGGTTGTAGTCGGCCACCGAGCGCGCGGGCTCCAGCAGGAGGTTCGCCGGAAAGAAGGCGCTCGAGAGGAAGAGGATCACGAAGATCAGCGGGAAGAGGCCCTGGACGACCGACGCGTGCCCGGTGTAGAGGGCGATCGCGGCGCTGATCCCGCCGAATGCCGTCGCCGCGAGCGCGACGAGGACGATCATCACGAGGATCCCGGGTATCCCCTCCTCGAAGGAGGCGCCGAAGACGAGCCCGATCGCGATGAACCAGATCGCGGTCACGACACCCAGCACCGCCACGCCCGCGAGCCGCCCGAGGACGATCGCGTAGCGCGGGACCGGCGCGGCGAAGAGCCGGTCCGTGAAGCCCATCTCGAGGTCGACGGCGAGCGCGATCCCGCCCGTATTGCCCGCGAGCAGGCAGGACTGCATCATCGCTCCCGCGAGCATGAAGCTGAGGAAATTGTCGACCTCCGGGAAGCCCGGGAGGTTCACCGCGCCGCCCGCGCCGCCCGTCTGGATCGCGAGGAGGAGGGTGGGGAAGACGAGGATTGGCGACGCGAGCTGTGGGCGGCGGAAGGTCTGCTTCACGGCGCGCCCCCCCAGCGCCGCGATCACGCGCAGGTTCTCGGTCGGCCGAGCCACCGCTAGGTGGCCTCCGCGACCTCGACCTCCGAGCCCTCCAGGTGCTCGCCGGTCTTGGCGACGAAGACGTCGTCGAGCGTCGGCTCGACCAGATCGAGCGACTCGACCGCGAGCCCGGCCTCGTCGAGCGCCCGGACGATGCGCGCCACGCCGGCCGCGCCGTCCTCCAGCTCGACCAGGACCTTGCCGTCCTTCTCGGGCAGCGGGCGACCGAAGGCGGCGCAGATCCGCTGGGCCCTCTCCGCGGCGCCGTCGAGGAGGCCGATCTCCAGGTGCGGGCGTCCGACCTCGGCCTTGAGCGACGCGGGGGTGCCGCGGGCGACGATCCTGCCGCCGTTGATGATCCCGACGTGGTTCGCGAGGCGGTCGGCCTCCTCCAGGTACTGCGTGGTGAGAAAGACGGTCGTCCCCTCGCGGTTGAGGGCCACGACCTCCTCCCAGATCGCCTTCCGGCTCACCGGGTCGAGGCCGGTGGTGGGCTCGTCGAGGAAGAGGACCCGCGGCTCGTGGACGAGCGCCGAGGCGAGGTCGAGGCGCCTTCGCATGCCGCCGGAGTACGTGCCGACGCGGCGGTCGGCGGCCTGGCTGAGGCCGACGCGGTTAAGAAGCGCGTCGCTGCGGCGCTTCCCCTCCGCGGGCGAGAGGCCGTGGAGCGTTGCCTGAAGCCGGATCAGCTCGCGACCGGTCATCAGCGGATCGAGCGCTGCCTCCTGGAGCGCGACGCCGATCGCCCGCCGCACCGCGGCCGCGTCGGCGACCACGTCGTGGTCGGCGACGCGCGCCGAGCCGCCGGTGGGCCGCAGCAGCGTGGTCAGCATCCGCACGGTCGTCGTCTTGCCCGCGCCGTTGGGCCCGAGGAAGGCGTAGATCTCGCCCTCGGAGACCTCGAGGTCGACTCCCTGTACCGCCCGGATCCCGCCCTCGAACTCGCGCTCGAGCGCTGTTACCTCGATTGCAGGCACGATGGGGGAGGGTACCGGCGGCCCCCGCGCGCCTAAGCTATGCCGCCACGAGAACCGAAACCCGCCGTTTGCGCGGGTGTTCTCAGCTCTTTGATGGCCGCTATCCGGACACGCCAGCGCAAGGCCGCCGTCGCCACGGCGCTCCTCGGTGCGACCCTGGGGCTCGCGCTCCTGGTCACTTCACGCGGCAGCGCCGACGAGGCCGAGAAGTCGCGCGCGATGCAGCTCGGATCGACCGCCCACACGCCGCGGCCGAACTGCCCGACGCCGCCGGCGAGCGAGAACCCTCCCGCCGACAAGGCATGCCAGGCGATGGCGCGGGTGACCGGCTTTCAGACCGAGGCCGATGGCCGCCACAACCCCTTCAAGGTCCGCAAGCCCGGATTCATCGTCGGCTGGGGGATCAGCCTCTCCAAGCCGAGCAAGTCCGAGCAGCACTTCTTCGAGAGCGAGATCTCCAAGAGCGGCCGGCCGAGCGCCCGGATCTCGATCATCAAGCCCAAGTCCGACGGCCGCTACAAGCTGATCCGCCAGAGCCCGATCGTTCGGCTCAAGTCCGAGCTCGGATCGAAGCCGATCTTCACGCTCACCGACCCGCTCAAGGTGAAGAAGGGCATGTTCGTCGCCCTGACCACGACGACCTGGGTGTCGAACCTCGCCGATGCCGGCGCCAGCGGCTCGGATTCCTGGCGTGCGAGCCGTGAGGACGGGCAGTGCCTGAACGCTGAGGACCTGCTCAAGCGCAGCCGGCCGCAGCAGAAGGTCGGCGGGATCCGCACGTACGCCTGCGACTACGACGGCGCCCGGATCCTCTACTGGGCGTACCTCGCGCCGCGGCGCTAGGAGGCGCCGTCGAGCGCCGGCTGGCGAAGCCCGCAGTACGGGCAATCGCTGACGTCGAGCCCGATCAGCTGGTTGCAGCGCCGGCAGACGCGGAGGTTGTCCGGTGTGCGCAGGAGCGCGGAATCGGATGGCGCGAGCGGCAGAGTGCGCGTGACCGGCTCCATTTCCTCGCCGGTCTCGCGATCGATGTATACGCCCTCCGGCGTCGCCCTGGCGAGCGCCTCGCGGCCCGAGGCGCGGGCGCGCAGCCGGTAGATCTGCTGCGGGTTCTGCATCGCGCGGGAGCTTATCTGGCGTGGCGAGGGTCGGGCTAGGGTGGCGGCCGTGCGCGTCCTGATCTTCCACGGCTGGCTCCTGCGCGGGACGGGCTCGAACGTCTACAACGCGAGCCTCGCGCGCGCGCTGGCCGAGTTCGGCCACGAGGTCCACCTCGTCTGCCAGGATCGCCGGCCGCCGGATCTCGGCCCTGTGCGCATTCACAATCCCGACATCGGCGGCCTTCTGCCGGTGTTCGTGCGCGACACCTACGAGGGGTTCGAGGTGAAGACCTTCGGCGAGCTGACCGCGGTGGAGCTCAAGCGCTATATCGAGTTCAACGTGCGCGCCGTGCGCGGGCTCGTCGACGAGCTCGGCGGCTTCGATGCCGCGCTCGCCAACCACCTGGTCATGGCCCCGGTCATCCTCGCGCGCGCGGGGCTTCGCTTCGCGATCAAGGTCCACGGCTCCGACCTCTCCTACACCGTCCTGCCCGAGCCCGACCGGTTCGTGCCCTACGTGCGGGAGGGCGTCGCCGGCGCCAACGGCATCCTCGTCGGTTCGGGCCACATCCTCGAGCGGCTGCGCGAGGCCGTCGACGAGCCGGCGATCAACGCCAAGGTCCGCCTCGGGCCCCCGGGCGTCGACACCGACCTCTTCGCCCCGATCCGGCCCGAGGATCGGGCGGAGCGCCTGCACGCCGCGGCGCGGGAGCTGCGGGCCGCGGGCGGGGACGCTCCGGCGGCGGGCAGCGTCTGGGATCGAGATGTCGCGAGCGCCGCCGACGCGCTGACCTGGTTCGCCGAGGCGCCCGGCGCACGAGCGATCTTCGTCGGCAAGCTGATCGTCGCCAAGGGAATCGATCTGCTCCTCGCGGCATGGCCGCTGGTGCACCGCGCGCATCCCGGCGCTCGGCTCCTCCTTGTCGGGTTCGGCGCCGCGGAACCGGTGCTCCGGCGCGTCTGGGAGGCGCTCGAGGCCGGCGATGTGGCGCCGCTACGCGAGCTCGCGGAGCGGGGTCGGGCACTGGAGGGCGGCGAGGAGGGGTCGCTGCCGATGCTCGCCGCCTTCCTCGATGCGGTCCCCGACGGCTACGTCGAGGCGGCGCGCGCCGCATCGGAGTCGGTGCGCTTCGCGGGCCGGCTCGAGCACGAGGAGGTGGCGGCCCCGGTGGCGGCATCGGACTCACTCGTGTTCCCGAGCACGTTCCCCGAGGCGTTCGGAATGGTCGCCGCAGAGGCGGCCGCGGCGGGAGTGCTGCCGATCTCGGCCGCGCACTCGGGCGCCGCGGAGGTGAGCCGTGCACTCGCCGCGGAGCTGCCGGATCAGGCCCGGGCCCTCCTCTCCTTCGAGCTCGACTCCGACGCGGTCGATGCGATCGCCACGCGCCTGGAGGGCTGGTTCGGCCTCGATCGTCCCGAGCGCGAGCGGATCGGAGCGAGCCTGCGCGACAGCGTCGAGCGCCTCTGGAGCTGGCGCAGCGTGGCCGACACCGTCCTCGCGGCCTCCGCGGGCGAACTCGCCGGGCTGAGGCGCCCGTAGGGGGCTTGAGACGGCTGCGACTAACGCCGTCGTTTGGCTGCCGACGCCGTCGCCCGGATCAATAGAATCGCCGCCCGGTGACCCGCGCGACCCTAGTTCGGTTGATCGCCGCGATGCTCGTGATCGCGGCCGTGACCTCGGTAATCCTCGTCCAGTTCGACTGGTTCGGTCCGGCTGCCTCGGAGCAGCGCGGACCGATCGACACGCTCTTCGACGTGATGATCGTGCTCTCGTGCCTGGTGTTCTCGATCGTCATGGTGATGCTCGTCTACGCGCTCTGGCGCTACCGGGCGAAGCCGGGCGATGAGTCCGACGGAGAGCCGATCCACGGCAACACGAGGCTCGAGATCGCATGGACGGTGATCCCGACGGTGATCGTCCTGTTCGGCGCCGGCTACAGCTGGGTCGTCCTCGACGACATCGAGGCAAAGGAACCGGATTCGATGCCGCTCCGCGTCACCGCGCAGCAGTTCGAGTGGACGTTCGAGTATCCGGAGGCGCAGATCGGCGAGTCAAACGGCGAGCAACAGTACGTGACCACGCACGCGCTGCACGTCCCGGTCGACCGGCAGATCGACTTCACGGTCGACGCGCTCGACGTGATCCATTCCTTCTGGGTGCCGGAGTGGGGGATCAAGCGGGACCTCGTGCCGCAGGGGTTCACCGGCGACGAGGTCGACAACCAGTTCGTCGTCACCCCGGACGAGGAGGGTACGTACAGTCTCGTCTGTACCGAGCTTTGCGGGATCGGGCATGCGACGATGAGGGCGCCGGTCGTCGTGGAGTCCCAGCAGGACTTCGACCGGTGGCTCGCGGACCAGCGCCAGCAGCAGGAAGGGGCGGCGGGAAGCGCGAGCGCTTCGGGCTCGAGCTCGGGTCAGAGCGCGGGCGGCGGGACGTAGGCTTTACGGAGGTTCAGACAATGGCGGCGACGTTGAAGGCACCAGGACTCACCCGGGCAGGGCTTGGCTTTCTGATCGGCTGCGGCTTCGGCTTCGGCCTGGTCGTGGCGCTGAGGGCGATCTCCGGGCTGCCGATCTTCCAGACGGAGGAGACGGGCTACCCGCACCTCGTGGTGCCGGCGATCACCGGCCCGCTCGGCTTCCTGGCCGGGATCGGCGCCTTTGACTACTGGCTGCGGTGGGCGTTCGGCAGGCCGACCGTCCCGGATGATCACTCACAGCACGGGGCGACCTCGTGGCGGGACTACTTCCGCTTCAACACCGATCACAAGGTGATCGGGATCCAGTACATCGTCACGACCTTCTTCTTCTTCCTCGCCGGCGGGCTGATCGCGATGCTGATCCGGGCGGAGCTCGCCCAGCCGGGCACGCAGATCGTCGACCCGAGCGTCTTCAACGGGCTTTTCTCGACCCACGCCGCGATCATGATCTTCGTCTTCGTGATCCCGGTGTTCGCCGGGATCGCGAACTACGTGCTGCCGCTGATGATCGGCGCGCCGGACATGGCATTCCCGCGCCTCAACGCGGTCTCGTTCTGGATGCTGCCGATCGCCGGCGTCCTCTTCCTGTCGAGCTTCCTCGTCCCCGGTGGCGCTTTCGACGCCGGCTGGACCGGCTACGCGCCGCTCTCGACCGGGGCGCCGCTCGGCCAGTCGTTCTTCAACCTCGGCGTCCAGTTCGCCGGAGCGTCGTCGGTGGCGACGGCGCTCAACTTCCTGGTGACGATCATCACGATGCGAGCGCCCGGGATGACCTTCTGGCGCATGCCGCTGCTCGTCTGGGCGAACCTG
>Ga0126307_10000138_pt1 | contig 43787 bp, 45 predicted proteins | sample Plot28_FD_89955 | JGI IMG/M metagenome (GOLD analysis project Ga0126307, IMG submission 89955) | Serpentine soil microbial communities from UC McLaughlin Reserve, CA, USA - Plot28 | ecosystem: Environmental > Terrestrial > Soil > Grasslands | place: USA: UC McLaughlin Reserve, Lake County... | reverse complement strand
GTGAGGGTCGGCGGACAGGCCATCATGGAGGGCGTCTTGATGCGCTCCCCCAACTTCTGGGGGATGGCCGTCCGTACGCCCTCAGGGAGTATGGACCTACGGGCCGAACGGTTCCGTTCCATTACCCGCCGTAACAAGGTCTTCCGCCTCCCCATTATCAGGGGCGCCCTCTCCCTTGGAGAGACCCTGTGGCTCGGCATGAAGGCGCTGACCCTCTCCACCAACGTGGCCCTTGGCGAAGAGGAGGAGCTCTCCAAGAAGGAGATAGCGGGGACGCTCATCTTCGCGCTGGTGCTCGGTTTCGGGCTCTTCCTCGTCGCTCCCGTACTCGGGACCAAGGGGCTCGGCGCTCTGTTTGGTAGCAGCATCCAGAACCCGGTTCTCTTCAACCTCGTCGAGGGGCTGATAAGGATCGCGATCTTCATCGCCTACCTACTTGGGATCACCCTCATTAGCAAGGATATCAAGCGCTTTTTCGCCTACCACGGCGCTGAGCACAAGGCGATAAAGGTCTACGAGCGGGGCGAGGAGTTGGTCCCTCAGAACGCGCGCAAGCTCGACACGAGCCACGTCCGCTGCGGGACGAGCTTCGTGCTCTACGTGCTCGTGCTCTCCATCCTGATCTTCTCCTTGCTGGGGGTCCAGGGATGGTTGTACATGCTTGTGAGCCGTGTGATCGTCATCCCGCTCGTTGCGGGCATAGCGTTCGAGTTCATCATGTGGAGCGCGCGTCACCAGGACAGCGCCCTGGTGCGGGCGCTCGTCTGGCCGGGCCTGCAGTTGCAGAAGCTGACCACGCGGGAGCCTTCTGACGACATGGTCGAGGTCGCGATGGCCTCCCTGAAGAAGGTCCTCTCGATGGAGAAGGAAGCAGAGATCGAGCCTAACGAGGCTACGAACAAACTGGTGATTTGAATTGGATAGTCAGGTAGTGAAGCTGGCCGAGGAGACGCTCGGCCGCTACGAGGCGTTAACGCAAGAACTCTCGGACCCGGACATCTATGGCGACCAGCGGCGCTACGCAGGGGTCGCTAAAGAACACGCGCGGATGCGGCGCGGAGCAGAGTTGTCTAGAGAATTGCTCGAAGCTGTGGAGGCCGAGCGGGATGCGCGGGAACTCATCCCCCAGGCCGAGAACGCGGAGGAGCGCGAGTTCTTCGCGGCCGAAGCGGGGGAGGCCGAAGAGCGGATCGAAGACCTCTCCGAGCGCATCAGGACGGAGCTCATCGACCGCGACCCGAACGACGACAAAGACGTCATAATCGAGATCCGGGCCGGCGCCGGCGGTGATGAGGCGGCCCTCTTCGCAGGCGAGATCCACGGCATGTACACCCGCTACGCAGACCGTCTCGGCTTCAAGCACCGGACCCTCTCGTCGAGCCCGGCCGAGGTCGGTGGCTACAAGGAGATCGCCGTAGAGATAAGCGGCGACCGCGCTTACTCGGTCTTCAAACACGAAGGCGGGACGCACAGGGTCCAGCGGGTGCCCAAGACCGAGAGCCAGGGCCGTATACACACCTCGACGGCGACGGTGGCCGTCTTGCCCGAGGCCGAGGATGTGGAGGTCCAGATCAATCCTGGAGATCTCGAAGTCGACGTGTACCGCTCCAGCGGTCCCGGCGGCCAGAGCGTCAACACCACAGACTCTGCGGTCAGGATCACGCACAAGCCAACGGGCCTGGTCGTGACCTGCCAGAACGAGAAGAGCCAGCTCCAAAACAAGGAGCAGGCAATGAGGATACTCAAGTCCAGGCTCTTGGAACGCGAGATGCGCGAGCGGGCCGAGCAGGAAGGCGCCCTCCGTCAGGCGCAGGTCGGCACCGGCGACCGCTCGGCGAAGGTCCGCACATACAACTTTCCGCAGGGACGAATAACCGACCATCGCGTCGGCGTCACCTCCCACAACCTCGAGGCCACCCTCGGCGGCGACCTCGAGGAGTTCACGCAGGCTCTCGCCGCCAAGGAGAGGGCGGACAAGCTCGCTGCAGAAGCGACTGGAACCCCGGGCTAAGACGGTGCGTGCCGGCGCAGGCGAAGCCAGCCGCCGAGAGGCCGCGCGTCGCGCAGCAGACCGGCTTGAACGTGCCGGAGTTCCCGAACCCGTCGCCTCGGCCGAAGTCCTGCTCTCCGAGCTACTCGGCATAGGACGCGCCGAGCTGGCTGCCTCAGACGAGCCGTTGACCCCCGAGCAGGCTTCGCTGTACGAGGCCTGGGTCTCCCGCCGCACAAAGCGCGAGCCCGTGCAGCGTATCCTCGGCTATGCATACTTCAGGAACCTCGTCCTCGACCTGAACGAGGAGACTCTCATCCCACGCCCTGATACCGAGAGCGTCGTCGACGCGGCCCTAGATCTCATAGACTCCAGGGGCTACTCGTGTGTAGTGCTCGATATCGGGACAGGCTCGGGGGCCATCGCGATCTCCATCGCCCAGGAACGCCCCCGCTGCGAGGTCCACGCCACGGATGTCTCAGAGGCCGCCATCGAAGCCGCGCGTAGCAACGCTGACCACAACGGGACATACGTGCGCTTTCACCGCGCGGACGTGGTTTCTGGTCTGGAGTTTCTCGAGGGAAAGGTCGACGTCCTGATCTCCAACCCGCCCTACGTGGACGAGATCAGCGCCTCTCGTCGGCTCGCGCCGGAGGTGAGGGAGTGGGACCCGCCCGTGGCCCTCTACAGCGGCACGGACGAGCTCGGATTCTTCAGGCGCATCTTCGCCGAGACGCCCCCGCTGCTGAAACGTGGGGCTGACGCCGTGCTCGAGATCGGCGACGGGCAGGCAGAGAAGGTGCAGGAGCTGGGTGAGGAATTCGGCTTCGCACCGCTCGGCGTACGCAACGACCTGGCAGGCACGCCGCGGGCGGTACTGCTGAGGTGGGGATGAGGACCGTCTCGCCCCACGAGGCTGTCACCGCCCTGAGAGCCGGAAAGGTCGCCCTCGTTCCCACTGAGACGGTTGTTGGCCTCGTCGCCGCCGAGTCGGGCCTACCCCGCATTCGTGAGATCAAGGGCAGAGAGGCGAACAAGCCTATAGCCCTCCTCTGTGCCTCGTCGGAGGAAGTTTTCGGGCTGGCGGCGAACGTGCCCCCGCTAGCAGAGCACCTCGCGAAGCTCTACTGGCCGGGTCCACTAACGCTCGTCCTGGAACTGCCCGCCGGCGGGACCATCGGGGTGAGGGTGCCTGCCGGCAAAGCCGTGCGGGAGCTGCTCGAGGCCTACGGCGAACCACTCTACGCCACGAGCGCGAACCTCTCCGGCGAGCCCGCCAGAGCGGCACCCGACGAGGTGGACCCCCGGGTACTCCAGGCCGTCGACGTCGTCGTCAGGGGAGAAAAGGGGAGCGGCGAAGCCTCGGCGGTGGTCGACCTTTCAGGCGGCAAAGTGGAGCTCCTGCGCGCCGACAGCGAATTGTCCGCCCAGAAGCTGGCCAGGCTCGCGCCCGCCAATCCTAATCCTGATACCTCAATTTGAGGGCTTCGCGAAGAAGGTCTATACTCCTTACGGTTGCAAGGCTGGTAGGGAGGACACGGGGAGATCGAAGCCCCACAGGATCGCTCAACCACCATCTTTCCTGGCGTAGGGCCGGACACTCTTCTAACCCGGAGCGGAGGTAGATCTTGATCGGACCGTACACCGAGGTCGTCGATGCCGAGGTCCAGGACGCGCTAGACGGCGAACTGGAACGCCAGCGCAACACTATCGAGCTTATCGCGAGCGAGAACTTCACCTCGCCCGGAGTCCTTGCGGCGCAGGGCTCGGTCCTTACCAACAAATACGCCGAGGGCTATCCCGGCAAGCGCTACTATGGCGGTTGCGAGCAGGTAGATAAGGTCGAGACCCTGGCCATCGAGCGGGCGAAACAGCTCTTCGGGGCGGAGCACGTGAACGTGCAGCCCCACTCGGGAAGCCAGGCCAACGAGGCTGCCTACGCGGCTCTTCTCGACCCCGGCGACAAGGTGCTATCCATGGATCTCGCCCACGGCGGGCATCTCACGCACGGGATGAAGCTCAACTTCTCGGGCCGGACCTACGACTTCGTCCACTACGGCGTCGGAGAGGATGGCTACATCGACTACGACCAGGTCCGCGACATCGCGCTCCGGGAGAGGCCGCGTATGATCCTGGCTGGGGCCAGCGCCTACCCGCGCATCATCGACTTCGAGAAATTCCGTGAGATCGCCGACGAGGTCGGGGCCTTCTTCTTGACGGATATGGCCCACATCGCTGGCCTCGTCGCCGCCGACGTTCATCCCTCACCGATACCCTACTCCGAGATCGTGACCACAACGACCCACAAGACGCTGCGGGGAGCCCGTGGCGGCATGATCCTCTGCCGCGAAGAGTTCGCCAAGAAGGTCAACAGCCGCGTCTTCCCAGGCATGCAGGGTGGCCCGCTGATGCATGCGATCGCTGGCAAGGCTGTAGCCCTCGGAGAAGCGCTGCAGCCCGAGTTCAAAGACTACGCCCGCCGGATCGTCGACAACTGCAAGGCCCTGGCCGAGGGGCTTCTTGAGGGTGGCCTGAACCTCGTCTCAGGCGGGACGGACAACCACCTGATCCTAGTCGACCTGATAGATTCTGACGTCACCGGCAAGGAACTCGAAGATTCGCTAGAGGCCGTCGGCGTCACCTGCAACAAGAACATGGTCCCGAACGATCCAGAGTCACCGATGGTTACCAGCGGCGTCAGGCTCGGCACCGCAGCGATGACGACCAGGGGCATGGGCGAGGACGAGATGCACGAGATCGCGCAAATCATCGTCGCAACCACACGCAAAGAGACGAACGGCCTGCGCGAGAGGGTGGCTGCCCTTACGGAGGCGTACCCGCTCTATGAGTGAGACCACCCCCGGCGTGAAGAAACTCCACGTCGTAGACGGCCCTCTTAGCCGCCACAAGCTCGCGGTCCTGCGTGACGAGCGGACCCGTACCGCCGACTTCAGGCAGGCCATGAAGGAGCTCACCCTCATCATGGTCGCCGAGGCCACACGGAATATGCCGACCCGTGAAGCCCAGATCCGTACTCCCTTGACCGAGACCGAGGTCGAGGAGATCTCCGGTCCCGTCTGCCTCGTCCCGGTCCTGCGCGCGGGCCTCGGTATGCTCGACGGGGCGCTCGCCCTCCTGCCGTCGGCGACGGTCGGCTTTATGGGCCTCCAGCGCGACGAGGAGACGGCCCAGCCTATCGAGTACTACGTCAACCTCCCGCGCAACCTGGACGAGTACCTGGTCCTCGTCCTCGACCCCATGCTGGCGACGGGGGGGAGCCTCTCGGCCACCATAGGCAAGCTCAAGGAAGAGGGGGCGACCTGGATCTCCTGCCTCCACGCGGTCGCCGCGGTGCCCGGCGTCGAGCGCGTCACCGGCGAACACCCCGACGTAACCTTCTACGCCGCCGCCGTCGACCCGGAACTGGACGATCGCTCTTTCATCGTCCCAGGCCTCGGCGACGCTGGAGACCGACTCTATGGAACCCTTTGAAGAACCAACGATAGATACTTCGAATGCCCACGAGACGCTGAAGAAGGTCCGTCCCTCCTGGGACGAGTACTTCATGCGCATAGCGCACGAGGTCGCGACCCGCTCGACATGCCCGCGCCTCGCCGTCGGCGCCGTTATAGTCCGCGACAAACGCATCCTCACGACCGGCTACAACGGAAGCCCCTCAGGGATGCCGCACTGCGAGGACGTCGGATGCCTTATTAGGATCGTGGACGGCCGCGAGAGCTGCCAGCGCACGCTCCACGCTGAGCAGAACGCCATCATCCAGGCCGCCTTCCATGGTGTCTCCGTAACCGGCGCCTCTATCTACTGCACCCACCAACCGTGCCTGATGTGCGTGAAGATGATCATGAACGCAGGTATCGAAGAGGTCCACTACTCGGGCGGTTACCCCGACCCCCTCGCGATGGAACTGGCCTCCGAGGGCGGTCTCGCCATGGTCCGGTTCACGCCCGACCCCTAAGTGCGGTTCACGCACGACCTACGCACCGCCCCTGCACCACGCGCCACAATCATAACCGTATAACGTCCTCACCCAGATCTCCTCCAGGGTCCCGAAGACCGCCTCCGACTTTGCGCGGGACGGATGGCTGTCGGGACGACCGAACTCATCGAGGAGGTAACGCTCGGTCATTAGCACCAGCGCCCGTGCCGTCTCTTCAGGGTCGAGCCCACCCGGCGAGACGCCGGCCTCGACGTCTCGCGAGATGCGTTCCCCCACCGCGGCGACGAGGCGTTCGATCAGACCGTACCTGTAGACCTGCTCGACCCTGGCATCGTAGCCCGCCGCGTCGGCGATCGCCCGCAGCACAGGCCCGTACTCGACGAATGTTTGGGATCCCGCGCGCAGCGCGTCGATCAGAACCTCCCTCGCTTCATCCCCGGTCGCACCACCAGATAGCCAGCGCCAGTCCAGCGCGAACAGTAGTCCGCCAACACCCTCGAGCAAGCGCGTTACGAGATCGTAACGGTCCCGGAAGTACGCGTAGAAGGCCGGCCTGGATAACCCGGTGCGGACCATAACCGCCTCCACGGTCATCTCCCTGAAAGGACGCTCCTCGAGAAACGCCCTACCCGCAGCAAGTATCGTCCGCTCAGCCTCCTCAGGCCTGCGGCGCCTGCGAACTCCCCGATCCCCGCTCACCTCATCACCACTCGTCAACCTACTCTCCTCCAATGAGCGAAATGTACCGCGTTATTGACATCGTGTCTATTGACGTCATGTCAATAACAGGCTATCATCCGGGCAGAAAGCCACGAGAGAAGAGGGACGGCGAGAGCGGCAGAGTAGGTGTTTCGGGAGATTGGCACTGATTGCAACAGTTTGGTGCGTAAGGTATAGTTCGGGTGATGCCCGACACCAGATCTCAACGGAACGACGCGAGCGGGGGCTACGCGCGTTACGTAGGTCTTGGAGTTACACTTTTGTTGATCTTTGCTCTCCCCACCGTGGTGGGTTATTTCTTGGACAGGCTGGCAGGCACGCTACCTCTATTTCTCCTGATCGGGCTTGGGGCAGGGTTCGTCGGGGGGATGTTCTACGTCTACAGGGCGCTCCAGAAGTTGGGCGGCTGATGGGAGACCATTGGCGACTGGCTTTCCGATGTGCGGCCTGGATCTCCGCTTTGATGGTCCCTGTCGCGGCGTTGCTGCTCTACCTCTACGGCGTTGCCAGTGCTGAAGCATTCGCTTACGGTGTAGGGATAGGACTTGTGAGCCTGATCTCCACGGCGCTTACGGTCTCGTTGTTGTGGGGTCCGAGCATGACCGTTGGTATGATGGTGGGGGCCATCTCTTTCGTAGGACGGTGCTTTCTCGCCGCCGGCGCGCTGGGCGTGCCTGCCTATCTCGGGCTTTGGCCAGTGCTGCCGATGCTGGGAGGCTTCGCCGGCGTCTATCTGACCGAGAACATCGTGCTAATGCCAGGGGCGTTAAAGATCAGCCACGTGGGCATAAGGCGTGAAGCCGAGCGGGCGAGACGCGAAGCGACAGTAGAACGGAGGGTGGAGGCTTGACCCCTACGCTGGCGCAGATAAGCCAGGACACGCTGCGAGAGAAGATCCTGCACACCTTCGAGGTCGCCAGGCATGCATGGGAGATACCGCTGCACATAGGCCCGATAGACATCTCGATCACCAAGAGCATCTGGTTCTTGTGGATCGGGGCGGCCGCCACGTTCCTGATACTGTTCGTGGGCAGCCGCTTGCTGAAGGATAGGCCAGGCGCCTACCAGGTGATCGTCGAGGAGGTCTACGGTTTCGGGCGCAACCTCGGCGGGCAGGTCGGGGAGGAGGGGAAGAAGTGGTTTCCTTACACACTCTCCCTCTTCGTGTTCATCCTCGTGCTCAACCTTATGGGGCTCATCCCCAATACGTATCCAGTCACCGCCAACATCTCGTTTACATTGGTGCTCGCGTTGCTCACGTTCATCCTCACCCAGTACGAGGGCTTCAGGCGTAACGGCGCGGGGACCTATCTCAAGAGCTTCGCGCCTCCGGGGTTGCCGGCCAAGATCTTCATGGTGCCTTTCATGTGGGGGATCGAAATTCTCGGCGAGTTCACCAAGCCCCTCACGCTCGGGATGCGACTTTATGCCAACATCCTGGCCGGGCACCTGATCATCTACGTCTTCCTCGGGCTCATCCTGTACTTCGGTACCGTCGTCGCGATAGTCTCCGTGCCATTATCTGTGGTGTTCTACGCGTTCGAGATCTTTGTAGCCATCTTGCAGGCTTACATTTTCGCTATACTCACCCAGGTTTACATCGAGTTGGCCATGTTCCGCGACCACTAAAGGTCACAGACAAGACGAGAAAGCAAGCCGAGAGGCGAAAGGAGCAGGAATGGACATATTGGCCCTGGTAACGCCCGTGCTAGCGCTGCTACAGGCAACTGGTGACGTCACCATGATCGGTGTCGGCATCGCGGCGGGCACGGCGGTCATCGGGCCGGGAGCAGGGATGGGCTACCTCATAGGCCAGACCATCGCCTCCATCCACCGCCAGCCCGAGGCCTTCGACCAGACGAGGACGCTGATGTTCCTCGGCATTGGACTGGTCGAGGCGTTCGCGCTCTACGGCATCGTGTTCGCCCTCCTCATCGCCTTCGTGCTTTAGGCACGTAGGGGCCAAGGAAAGGGTACTTATGCCGGTGTTGTTGGCACAGTTAGACCCAACGGGCATCTTCGACCTGGGCAATACCAGCCTGATCTTCTGGGAGGTCATAACCTTCCTGATCCTGCTGTTCTTGCTCATCAGGTACGTCTACCCGCCGATCCGCAACCAGATCCGGGAGCGGCAGGCCCAGATCGAACGCTCCATTGACGAGGCCGAGAAGACGCGCGCCGAGGCGCGCGAGCTCCTGGCCGAGTACAGGCGCCAGATCGAAGAGGCCCGCGGCGAAGGACGCCAGATCCTCGAGGACGCACGCAAACAGGCCGAAGCCCAGCGCGAGCGTACCAAGAGGGAGGCCCGCGAGGAGGGCGACCGCATCATCCAGCGTGCCCGCGAGGAGATAGACCGCGAGCGGGAGTCGGCCCTGCGCGAGGTACGCCGCGAGGTCGCAGACATGGTCGTCCAGGCCTCAGAGCAGGTCATAGGACGCTCCTTAGACCGTGACGAGCACGAGCGCCTGATCTCCCAGGCCCTCGACGATCTCGAAGCCGAGGTGGCCGGGAGCGGGACCGCTTGAGCGCCGTCTCTACGTACGCCGAAGCCCTCTTCGAGGCATCACGCGAGCGAGATGAGCTCGAAGAGGTCCTCTCGGACCTCGGGGAGTTCGTCTCCGCCCTGCAAGAGAGCGAGGAGTTGAGGCTATTCTTCTACGGAGGGCAGATCCCCGAGCGCCAGAAGCGCAGGGCCCTCGACGGCCTGACTGAAGGCATGAAGACCCAGGCGACCAATTTCTTGAAGGTGCTAGTGGACAATGGGCGCGAGGGGATCCTGGAGGAGGTGCTCGACCGCTACGAGCAGCTCGTCAAAGAGCACCTTGGCAGGATCGAGGTCGAGGTGACGACCGCCGTCGAGCTCTCCGAAATACAGCTCGACAGGCTCGGAGAGCGCCTCGGAAGGACGCTCGAAGGTCGAGAGATTATTCTGGAGACCAACGTTGACCCCGAGCTTATCGGGGGAGCTGTCTTCCGGTACGGAGGACGCATGATGGACGGTAGTATCCGGGGGCGGCTGGAGAGCCTCCGGGAGGGGATGCTCGAGAGGAGTGTTGTTTAGTGGGCAGGCTCAGGCCGGAGGAGATCTCCTCCATACTCAAAGGCGCTATCACGGATTACGAGAACCGCGTAAGGACCGAAGAGGTAGGCCAGGTTCTCGAGGTCGGGGACGGCATCGCGCGCGTACACGGCCTTACCAACGTCATGTACCAGGAGATGCTCGAGTTCGAGGACAGCCGCGGAGAGAAGATCACGGGCCTCGCGCTCAACCTGGAGGAGGATAACGTTGGCGTTATCGTTGCCGGCGACGACACCCACATCCAGGAGGGCAATACGGTAAGGCGCACGGAGCGGCTGGCGAGCGTGCCAGTCGGCGAGGGCGTCCTCGGCAGGGTCATCGACGCCCTCGGGCGTCCGCTCGACGGCAAGGGTGAGATCGAGGCCGAAGAGACCCTCCCCGTAGAGATAGTGGCGCCCGGCATCATCAGGCGCCAGCCGGTAAAGCAGCCGCTCCAGACGGGCATCAAAGCTATCGACTCGATGATCCCGATCGGGCGCGGACAGCGCGAGCTCATCATCGGCGACAGGAAGACTGGCAAGACCTCGATCCTGCTCGACACCATCATCAACCAGGCCGACCAGGACGTAAAATGCGTCTACGTCGCCATCGGCCAGAAGGACTCGAGCGTGGCGGGCGTCGTCTCCACGCTCGAGGAGTCCGGCGCGCTCGAATACACCACCATCGTCAACGCCTCGGCGGCCCAGTCTGCGACGCTGCAGTACCTTGCCCCTTACGCGGGGTGCGCCATCGGCGAGTTCTTCATGAACCGTGGCGAGGATGCGCTCCTGATCTATGACGACCTATCCAAGCACGCCGTCGCCTACCGTCAGATGATGCTGCTCCTCAGGCGCCCGCCAGGCCGGGAGGCGTATCCCGGGGATGTCTTCTACCTCCACTCGAGGCTGTTGGAGCGGGCAGCGAAGCTCTCGGAGGACTCAGGAGCCGGGTCGCTCACAGCCCTGCCGGTTATCGAAACCAAGGCTGGGGACATCTCGGCGTACATCCCGACGAACGTTATCTCCATCACGGACGGCCAGATCTTCCTCGACTCCGACCTCTTCAACTCGGGCCAGCGACCGGCCATAGATACGGGCAACTCCGTGAGCCGCGTGGGATCTTCGGCCCAGATCAAAGCAATGAAGAGCGTCGCCGGCACCCTGCGCCTCGACCTGAACCAGTACCGTGAGCTCGCGAGCTTCGCCCAGTTCGGGAGCGACCTGGACAAGGCGACGCAGCAGACCCTGAGCCGCGGTGAACGCCTTACGGCTATCCTCAAGCAGGATGAGGGCGACCCGATGCCGGTCGAGGAGCAGGTGGTCGTCCTCTACGCCGCCTCGAACGGCTACCTGGATGAGGTCGAAGCCGACGCTGTCATGGACTGGGAGCGCCAGTTCCGCGACTTTATGCGCGACACCCACGGCGACCTGCTAGAGTCGATCCGCGACGAACAGAAACTCTCCGACGAGAACGAGGAGAAGCTGCGCGAGGCAGTGGAGCACTTCAACTCCAACTACGAGTCCGAGCATACCAGCCTCGTCGACGTCTCCGTAGGGGACCAGGAGGACGAGGAAGACAACGCGCCGGAGTCTGAGAATGGGGAAGACCAGAGCCGAGAGGAAGAGGAGGGCTAGGGCTTGCCATCCGCCAGGGATCTCCAGAGGCAGATCAACACCGTAAAGAACCAGGCCAGGGTCTTCTCGGCCCTGCAGACGGTGTCCTCGGTGAAGTTCCGCAAGGCGGAGGCGAGGGTCAAGCGTGCACGTCCATACGCCGAGAACGTCGAGCAGATGATGCGCGAGGTGGCAAATAGCGCCTCGGGGGACCTTCCCCTCCTCACAGGGCGGGAAGTCAGGCGGGTCGCCGTCTGCACACTCACGGCCGACCGCGGTCTTGCCGGCGGTTTCAACGCGCAGGTGCTCCGCAGGACCGTCCGGCTCAGGGACGAGAAGGACAAGGATGCGCTGCAGGTCGCGAGCGGTCGCAAGGCGGTAGCGTTCTTCCGATTCAGGCGCGTCGAACTCGCCGAGATCTTTACCGGTTTCACGGACAACCCGACCTACGAGAAGGCGCGTGAGATCGGACGCACCCTCACCCATCTCTTCGAAGATGAGGATGCGGACGAGGTCTACCTGGTCTACAACCGCTTCGAGAGCGCCCTGAACCAGAGGCCGGTCGTCAAGCGCCTCCTGCCGGTAGCACCGGAGGATGAGGAAGAAGAGAACGGCGTCTCCTATATAGAATACGTCCCCGACGCGGAGACGGTATTGAAGCGGCTGGTCCCGCGCTACGTGGAGACGATGGTGTGGCAGGCCCTCCTCGAGGGTGCCGCAGGCGAGCACGGAGCCCGCATGACGGCGATGAAGAACGCCACGGACAACGCAAACGACCTGGTACGCGACCTTACCCTCCAGATGAACAAGGCTCGTCAGGCCCAGATCACCCAGGAGATACTAGAGATCGTCGGCGGCGCGGAGGCCCTCTCAGCGGGCTAGAGAAGAGGAGTTTATATGACCGAGAGCGAGAGCGGGCAGTCCTTCAACCGAACGACCTTCGGCGGTGAAAGGGGCGAGGTAGACAACGGCCACCCGACCACCGAGCAGGAGAGCGGCAGGGACGGCCGCGAAGAACGGGGCCAGGGGGTCGGCACCGTTGTCGAGGTAAAGGGACCCGTCGTTGACGTCAGGTTCCAGCCCGAGGACATACCGGAGATCTTCAACGCCGTCACGGTACCCATCGAGACGGACGGGGAGACCACTGAGTTGACCCTCGAGGTGCAGCAGCTCCTCGGGGACGACATGGTACGCACGGTGGCCATGGCCTCCACCGACGGCCTGAGGCGCGGCGTCGACGCCACGGACACAGGCCGCCCGATAGCGGTGCCCGTGGGCAAGAACGTGCTGGGTCGCGTCCTCGACGTGCTCGGGCAGCCCGTCGACGAGCAGGGTCCGGTGGAGGACCCTGAGGACTACTGGCCAATACACCGTCCTGCCCCGAAGTTCGACGACCTCGCCACGCAGGCCGAACAGTTCGTCACGGGCATCAAGGTCATAGACCTCCTTTGCCCCGTACGCAGGGGCGGCAAGGTCGGCCTCTTCGGCGGCGCCGGAGTGGGCAAGACGGTCGTCATCCAGGAGCTGATCAACAACATAGCCCTGCAGTACGAGGGCACGTCGGTCTTCGCCGGCGTCGGCGAGCGCACGCGCGAGGGGAACGACCTCTACGGCGAGTTCGAGGAGGCGGGAATCCTCTCCAACGTGGGACTGGTCTTCGGCCAGATGAACGAGCCGCCCGGCGCCCGCTTCCGCGTCGGACTCACCGGCGTCACCCTGGCCGAGTACTTCCGGGAAGAGCTCGGCCAGGACGTGCTCTTCTTCGTCGATAATATCTTCCGCTTCGTCCAGTCGGGGAACGAGGTCTCTGCCCTCATGGGCCGCATGCCCTCAGAGGTCGGCTACCAGCCCACCCTAGGCACCGAGATGGGCGCGCTCCAGGAGCGCATCACATCGACGAAGAACGGTTCGATCACGAGCTTCCAGGCCGTCTACGTGCCCGCAGACGACTTCACCGACCCGGCGCCTTTTACGGTCTTCGCCCACCTCGACTCGACCGTCGAGCTTAGTCGCTCCCTCTCGGCCCAGGGTATCTACCCGGCGGTCGACCCCCTGACCTCCTCCTCGACCATCCTCGATCCATCGGTGGTCGGCGACGAACACTACGAGGTGGCCCAGGAGGTCAAGAACATCCTGCAGCGCTACAAGGAGCTACAGGACATCATCGCGATCCTCGGCATAGACGAGCTCTCAGAGGAGGACAAGGTCATCGTCGGCCGGGCCAGGCGCCTCCAGCGCTTCCTCTCCCAGCCCTTCTTCGTGGCCGAGCAGTTTACGGGCCTCGAAGGCAAGTTCGTCGAGCTCGACGAGACGATCCGCTCCTTCAAAGAACTCGTCGAAGGCAAGCACGACGAACTGCCAGAGCAGGCGTTCTACCTCGTCGGCGGCATAGACGAGGCCGTGGAGAAGGCCCGCAAGTCCAGCGGCGAAGAGGACGAAGAATCGGGCGACGATGAGAACGAGGAGACCGGCGAGAAAGAGGCCGGTACGGCGGAAGCCGGGAGCGAGGACTCCGGGAAAGGTTCTGAGGACGAAGAGTCTGGCGATAACGAAGTGGATAAAGAGGGCTAGTGGCGGAAAACAACGAACGACGGGACGAAGGGCGGCAGCTCTTTTGCCGGGTCATCACGCCCGAAGAGGTGATCTACGACGGCGAGGCCGACCTCGTGATAGCCCGCATCGCCGACGGGGACCTCGGGGTGCTGGTCGACCACTATCCGCTGGTCTCAACCGTCGAGGTGGGGGAGGTCCGGATAAGGGAGGACGACGAGCAGCACGTCTACGCGACCTCAGACGGATTCTTCAAGGTCTCAGAGAACCTCGTGCAGGTGCTAGTCGAGGAGGCCGTCTCCGCCGAAGACATCGACGTCGACGCGGCGGAGAACCGCGTCGAGGAGGCAGAAAGGGAACTTTCTGGGGTCTCGGAAGAGGCCGAGGATCGTGATAGAGTGGTCGCGGAGATAGAACGCAGCCAGCGTATAGGTGAGAACCTGGTGCGCGTCGCGCGCAAATACAGTGAATTCTAGCGCCGAAAAGCGCTAGAATTCACGCGAGGGGGACGGCATCGCCGGTCGTAACGCAGACGTTATCCGGCTGTTGTCGTTTCGTAACCTTTGGTGGGCATACTGATACCACGCGTCCGGATGAGCGGACCGGGAAGCAATGGCATACCGGGGAGGATCCGTGTCTGAGAGATTCTACGTCGAGGGTGGGAAACGTCTGCAGGGCGAGATCGAAGTCTCCGGGGCCAAGAACGCAGCCCTTAAGTTCGTCGCGGCGGCGCTGCTTGCGCCGGGGAAGACGGTCCTCCAGCAGGTCCCCAGGATCAAAGACATGCACACGATGCTCGCCCTCCTCGACGAGCTCGGGGTCAGAACGAACTTCTCGGGTGCCACCCTGGAGGTTGACGCCTCCACTGTTGACTCCTACACGGCCCCCTACGAGCTTGTGCGCCAGATGCGGGCGAGCCTCGTCGTCCTCGGCCCGCTCGTGGCCCGCTTCGGCGAGGCCGAGGTCTCAGCGCCGGGCGGGTGTAACCTGGGCTTGAGGAAGTTCAACTTCCACGTCGACGGCCTGCGGGCTCTCGGCGCCGACGTCGAGCTGGACCACGGCTTTATAAAGGCGAGCGCACCCGCTGGATTGCGGGCCGCTGAGGTCAACTTCGAGTACCCGAGCGTCGGCGCCACAGAGAACGTCATGATGGCGGCCGTACTCGCCGAGGGGGTCACCATTATCGAGAACGCTGCCAGGGAGCCGGAGATCTCCGCCCTCGCAGGCTTCCTCAATTCGATGGGCGCCCGCATCATGGGAGCTGGCACGGGCCGCGTAGTGATAGAAGGTGTCCAGGAACTGTACCCCACCGAGTGGACGGTGATGCCCGACCGCATAGAAGCTGGCACTTTCCTTATGGCCACGGCGGCGACCGGTGGAGACGTCACGGTCACTAACGCCCTCCCCGAGCACCTGAAAATGGAGCTCGAGAAACTGCGGGAGATGGGGGTGGACGTAAACGCCGCTCCAGGCTCCCCGGGCATCAGGGTGAGGGTCGACGACCCGGCTTCGCTCTCCGGGGTAGACGTCGCTACCCTTCCTTTCCCCGGCTTCGCGACCGATCTGCAGGCCCAGATGATGGTCTTGCTAACGCAGGCTTCCGGTGCCGGTATCATCACGGAGAACGTCTACGAGAATAGGCTCCAGGTGGCCGAGGAGCTCAACCGTCTCGACGCAGGTATAGACCTCTTCGGCGGTCACAGGGCCCTCATCCGCGGCCCGCGTCGGCTCTCCGGGACCATCGTGCAGGCGCCCGACCTGCGTGGAGGTGCCGCGCTAGTGATGGCGGGCATGGTTTCCGATGGCACTACCGTCGTAGACGGCGCCACGCACATCCTGCGCGGCTACGAGGACTTCGAAGAGAAGCTCACAGCCCTCGGCGCGACCGTCGCCTTCGAAGCGGAGGCCCCGGTCCGCCGCTAGAATCGGCCTGCGGCCTCAGCTTGTCAGCCTCGTCCGTCGGGGAGTCTCGCTCTGTCGCCCAAGCGACGCCTGCATGACGACTGAAGTGCTGAAAGCCGCGAAGCGGCGTGCTGAAGTGCTGAAAAGCTGACTAGCTGAAGTGCTTGCACCGTGGTTCATCCTTTTTACAAACTACTCTAAAATAGACTGTTCCAACTGGCGTCCGAAAGGCGGAGAATTCTCTGGCGGTAATATCCGAGAATACTGAGGTATCTGCGCTCACGCAGCAGCTCGTACGCTACAGGTCTTACACGCCAGGTGCGGCGCAGTCTGCGATCGACTTTATCAACGGCTGGTTCGGTGCGCGGGGGCTCGATACGGCACGCTATACGGGCGCGGGACCCCGCGGAGACCTGACATCCCTCGTGGTGCGGGTGGGGGACGGTGATCCGAGGATACTCCTGCACGGCCACGTCGACGTGGTACCTGGCGAGGAGGCTCAGTTTGAGCCGCGCGAGGAGGAGGACGAGCTCTACGGCCGCGGCGTCTACGATATGAAGGGCGCCCTCGCAGCGATGATGTACGCCATCGAGGATCTGCAGAACCTGGGGTGCGAGGCCGCGGTCGAGCTCCTCGTCGTCCCCGACGAGGAGGGTGAGCACGGCGCCAAAACGGGCGCTGAGGTCTTGATCGGGAGCGGCCACGTGGGGGACTTCTTGATCACGGGCGAGCCGACGGACTTCCACATCGGTACCCAGGCCAAGGGCGTGCTCGATGTACGCGTGACGATGCGTGGAAAGAGCGCCCACGGCTCCCAGCCCTGGCTGGGCAAGAACGCCGCGCTCCTGGCATACGAGCATTACCGCAAGGTCGCCGACCTTCCCTTCACGAAGGTGAGGAGCGACCTCTTCCCTTACCCGAGCATTAACCTCGCGCGCATCATCGGAGGCGATGTGCTCAACCGCGTACCGGACCGCTGCACGTACGACCTCGATGTCCGCTTCCTCCCGAACCAGGACCCGGAGGAGATCGTGCGCCAGATACGCTCGGTCGACCTACCCGCCGATGTCGAGGTCCTGTTCTACCGCGAGCCTACCTACGTGACGCGCAAGAACCCGTACGTGAAGGTGCTCCGCGAGGTCTCCGCGCGCCACTTCCGTGGCAACCCCGTCGGCGTAGGCCGCCACGGCGCGAGCGACATCGTCTACTTCCAGCGTGCGGGGGTACCTGGCGTCGAATTCGGTCCCGTAGGTGGCGGACACCACGGTCCGAACGAGTACGTCGTGAGCTCATCACTAGAGACCTACAGGCAGATGATCGTCCAGTTCGTCCAGATCGTCGGCCGCAACGGGAAGGTGATCTGATGCCGGTAGCCTGGAACCTCAGGAGACGCCTCACGCTCTCGGGGGGCGAGATCGCCTACGATGTGCTCGGCTATGGGCAGCCCCTGATCCTGGTTCACGGTACGCCGACCCGCTCCTATATCTGGCGCGATGTCGCCATGAGGCTCGCAGACAGGTTCACCGTCTACGTCTTCGACCTGCTCGGGTTCGGCCAGTCGGAGCGGAGGGAAGGACTCGGCGTCTCTATCTCGGCCCAGTCACGAATGCTCGCCGAACTAATAGAGGCCTGGGAGCTCGAGGCGCCCTCGGTCGCCGGCCATGATATCGGGGGTGCGATCGCGCTGCGAACACACCTGCTCGAACACGTGTCTTTCAGTTGCATCGCCCTGATAGATAGCGTCGTCCTCCGTCCGTGGATAACCCCGACGACCAGGCACGTAAAAGCGCACCTCGACGTCTACGGAACCATGCCCGTAAGAGCCTTCGAGGCGATCGTAGCCTCGCACCTGCGCACGGCGACACACAGGCCGCTCGACGAACACGCCTTCGCGACCTACCTCGAAGGTTGGAAGGGTGAATTCGGACAGAAGCTCTACCTCCAGAAAGATGCCCAGCTAGATGAGCAAGACACCGCCGAGCTAGAACCTCTGCTCCAGTCCATCAGCGTTCCGGTAAGGATAGTCTGGGGCGAACAAGACGCATGGCTCGCCCCCGCCCTCGCCGAACGTCTGCACGATACCATCCCAGGCTCCGACCTCGTACTCCTGCCCGAGACAGGCCACCTCGCCATGGAAGACAGCCCGAAAGAAGTCGCAGAGGCGCTCTTCGATTTCTTCAGCCGTTGTAGCCAGCAAGAAAGCTGACAGCTTGCGAAGGGGCTCATGAGCCCCTTCGCAAACCGCTCAAAGACGCGAACGCATCACCGGGAGCCCCTACTTTGCTTGCTAGATCCGGCCTCCTGGAAAGGCTCGGCCTCCCCCCGAGGTTGCTCGCCGCCGGCCATGGTCGGCTGGGCCTCGGCCTCCGCCTCCTCCTGGGCTATCGCTCCACCTGAGATGGCAACGATATCGTTCTCTATGGAGGTTATCTCGCCCCCCACGCTCGCCCAGACGCCGACGGAGAAGCCCTCGTCGGCGGGCTCTCCTATCTTCTGCTCGTACTCCACCTCGTCGCCCTCTGAGACGAGCGGCGTGGCCGGTGTCAACAAACCGCCGCCTAGGGGCACGTTCACGCCAGAGACCTTGCCGACCAGTGAGACGATGCCTTCTTCGGGGCACTCTGTCTTTATCCCGGCGTACTCCTTGCCCTGTCTGCCCTCCTGGATCACAAAGAGCGAGTTCGTCATCCGCCGCACGTAGGCGTCGCTCGTGCCCAGCTCCGCGATCGCCATGTCGTGCAGGTATGGGCCGCCGTCCAGGACAGTGAGGTGGCCGGAGTTCTCGACGTCCAGGCCCGCGATCCCCAATAGCTCGCTCACCGATGCGCCTATGGGCGCTTCGCAGACCTTCGTGTCTACTTCCTCGCCGTACACGGTGAAGAACTTGGTGGTGAGGGGCTTGCCGAGGAAAAGCGCGTTGTAGACGTTTAGCAATGACTCAGTATTGTTGACGAGCTTGCCGACGTCAGGTGGCATCCCCGGGCGCCTCGTGCCGTCGGGATTGTCCACGAACCGGGGAACCCTCGTCTCAGTGGCATGCTTGACGAGAGTCTTCTCCTCACCAAGGGCGTACGTATCCGGCACGTAGCGCACGTCGAAGACGTCGCCTGCGTGTTCCTGGTAATCGGCGTACCACTCCCTGTCCTTCTCGTGGACGGCCAGGGAGATCTGTTCGAAGCCGAAGATAGTCTTCATGGCGTCGAAAAGCTGGAGGAACTCCTCGAGATATTCCTTGTGTACGAGCTTATCGCCCCAGTAACCTGGCTCGCTCTCGGTGGCGTTGACGAGCAGGTGCGGCAGGGGGGACTTGTACTTGAAGTAGGTCGGGAAACCGCCGCCCCCCGCGCCGACGATGCCGGCCTGGCGCATGATCTCAACGGCCTCCTCGACGCTCAAGGCCTTGACTTCTTCGAGGCTGCGCTGCTTCATCTCGGCCATGATCTCCCGCCTGATAGAGTTGTCCGGCTAATTGACTTCGACGCCAGGCGCCGTACTCGAGTAGTCGAACTCGGCCGCCCTCGTTACGTAGTGCTGCATGTTCGCGGGGACCTCGTCACCCGGGTAGATGGCCTCCACCGGACATTCGGGCATGCACATGGAGCAGTCAATGCACTCTTCGGGGTTGATCACGAAGTGGTCACCGGCATCGTAGATGCAGTCTACCGGGCACGCCCCTACGCAGGCCGTGTTCTTCGTGCCGATACACGCTTCGGTTATAACGTAGGCCACGAGGCTCCTCTTTGTCAGCGCCAGATTCTCCGAAAACCAGTCTAACCAATGCACAAACGTTGTCAACAATGTCAGCACGCTACGCCCTTTGGGCTCCGCTTCTCAGCATTTCAGCTGGTCAGGTAGTGCCGCGAGGCGAGCAGCTTGGTTTCGTGACGTGCCTGGCTGCACCACCCGGCAGAAAGCCTCGAACGACGCGCAAGCTGAAATGCTGAAGTGCTGAGAAGCCGACCAGCAGGCACAGCCGGCGTGCTGTTGTTCGCAGTTTGCTACTGTTAGTAGCTTCTTGAAAGTTGCTGCTTGCGCGGGTATATTGCGATTGGACTATCGCGTAGAAAGGTTCAGTTTGGCGCTAGCTCTGTTGCAACAGGAGGCTTCCTACGGGATGGTGTACCTGTACGTGGGCATCTTCATGTTGCTGGTAACGGGTTTCGTCGCGACGACGCTCGTGCTTGCGCGTCTGATCTCTCCGGGCCGGCGCTCGAGCGCGAAGTCCCAGAACTACGAGACAGGTGAGATAACGGTCACGGACCCGTGGCGACCTTTCCCCGTGCGCTACTACGTCTTCGCCCTGCTCTTCCTCGTCTTCGACGTGGAGGCGGCCTTCCTGTACCCGTGGGCGGTCATCTACAGGAGCCTCGGCGTCTACGGATTCGTGGAGATGGTTATCTTCGTCTTGATCCTGGCCGTGGGTTTGATCTACGCCTGGAAGAAGGGGGCCCTTAAATGGGTGTGATGCAGCAGTTCAACGAGCCGAACCTCATAACGACGAGCACGGACAAGCTCTTCAACTGGGCCCGCAAGAACTCGCTCTGGCCACTGCAGTTCGGTTTGGCGTGTTGCGCCATAGAGATGATGTCGACGGGCATGGCCCATAATGATCTCGACCGCTTCGGCGCGGGTTTCTTCGCGGCCTCCCCAAGACAGGCCGACGTCATGATCGTCTCGGGCACCGTCTCGACCAAGATGGCAGAGCGGATGACCCGCCTCTACGAGCAGATGCCGGAGCCCAAGTGGGTCATAGCGATGGGGGCCTGCGCGATCTCGGGCGGCCCGTTCCTCGATGGATACTCGGTTCTGATGGGTGCTGACAGGGTAATACCGGTCGACGTGTACGTGCCAGGGTGCCCGCCGCGTCCTGAGGCCCTGATCTTCGGGATTATGACCCTCCAGAAGAAGATTGAGCGCGACCAGCAGGTAGGCTACGAGAGGCCGCGGCCCGCGCTCGTCGACGAGGACGGCACCATCAACGAATACCTGCCCGAGCGGGAGTACACGGGGATCAGCGAGGGCAAGGCGCCCCGCCTCGAAGGCATAAGACCGCTCAAGCGCACCTACGTCTTCGAGCGCGAGGGTATGCCGCCCGCCGCCCAGACGGACGTGGGCTGGATCCCCCCCGAAGTGAAGAAGAGGCTAAAGGAAGAGGCCGCAGAGGCCGAGGAGAAGGGCGAAGCCGGCGGGGAGACGGACAAGGCTGCGCAGCAAGAGGAGAACGCCTAGGTGGCCCTAACGTTGCCGGAAGGGGATCTCCAGAGCAGGCTGGAGCGATACCTCGAAGGTCTCGACAACCGTCAGGGCCTCGAGGGGTCGGAGATCGTAGACGGAGTAGTACGGATCGTCGCCAAGAAAGACGACGTGCCCGCTGTGCTGGCGACGGCCCGCCAGACGCTTGGCATCCCGCACCTCTCTTTTATCACGGTCGTCGACAGGGAGGGCGCCTTCGAGCTCACCTACGAGCTGATCGACCTCCGCGGGGCCACGGTCAGGGTCAAGACGACCATCGAGGGTGATGAGCCCGTTATAGGGACGGTCACGGGCGTCTATCCGACGGCCAACTGGCACGAGCGGGAGGCCTACGACATGTTCGGGATCGCCTTCGCAGGTCATCCCGACCTGAGGCGGACTTACATGTGGCAGGACCACTTCGACCACCACCCGCTGCTCAAGAGCTTCGAGATCAGCACAAAGCGCACCTTCGAGGGACTGAGGTAAGTATATGCTTGGAGAGGAACGCCGCGCAGGACATGAGGGCGCGCTCACCGAGCCGCCGAGCAGCCGCCTCGTAAGCCCGGATATCAGGGACGAGTTCGGGCTCGAGACCATAGACATGAACATGGGACCGCAGCACCCCGCGATGCACGGGCTTCTGCGGCTCATACTCGAGCTCGACGGGGAGACGGTGGTCAGGTGTGATCCCGTGATGGGATATCTGCACCGCTGCCAGGAGAAGATCGCCGAGAACCGCATGTACCCCGCGGTCATCCCGATGACGGACAGGCTCGACTACTTCGCCAACATGCATAACGAGCACGGCTACTGCCTCGCCGTCGAGGACCTGCTCGACGTGGAGATACCGCCGAGGGCCGAGTACATCCGGGTCCTCATGTGCGAGCTCATGCGGCTGGCGAGCCACATCCCCTCTATAGGCTTCCTCATGCTCGAGCTCGGAGCCTTCACCCCGATCCTCTATGCTTTCCGCGAGAGGGAGCGCATACAGAGCATCTTCGAGGCCGTCACGGGCGCGCGGATGATGTTCCACTACATCAGGATAGGCGGAGTCAAAGCCGACCTTCCGCCCGATATACCGCAGAAGATCTGGGACTACGTCGAGAGCCTCGAGGCCCACTTCAAGCGGGACTTCGTGGACCTGATCGAGGACAACGAGATCTTTATTTCTCGCACGCGCAACGTCGGGAAAATGACGCAGGAGCAGGCGGTCGAGATGGGCGTAACGGGCCCGGCGCTACGCTGCACGGGCGTGGATTTCGACATCAGGCTCGACTACCCCTACAGCGTCTACCCCGAGCTACAGTTTGAGGTCATAACCGACACGGCCGGCGATGTGGAAGCCTCTTACAGGGTCCGTATCGGGGAGTGCTTGCAGAGCATACAGATCATCAAGCAGTGCCTGGAGCAGATGCCCGAGGGCGAGGTGCTTGGGGACACGGGCCGCCGCATCCGTCCCGCCGAGGGCGAGGGCTTCGGACGGATCGAGAGTCCTCGCGGTGAGTTCGCCGTCCACGTGGTCTCGGACGGCTCTGACACCCCCTACAGGGTACATTACCGCGATCCGAGTTTCTGCAATATGCAGCTCCTGCAGGAGATCGTGCCCGGTCATTACCTGCCGGATATCATGCCGATCATGGGCCTCATCGACCCCGTCTCCGGTGGCTGGGACAAGTAGATGCAGACCGTGCTGAACCTGCTCGAGGTCGAGCCGATCCGGCTACTCATCTCGTTTGGGGCGGTTCTGTTCCTCGTGCTCAACCTCGCGGCTATCCTGACCATGGCTGAGAGGAAGGTCTCGGGGTACATCCAACTGCGCTACGGGCCTAACAGGGTCGGACCGCGGGGACTCTTGCAGCCGGCCGCGGACGTCTTCAAGCTGTTTACCAAAGAGAACGTCTCGCCTGGCAGGTCGGATTTGTGGGTCTTCCTCGGGGCGCCTATCGCCATGTTCATCCCCGCCGCGCTCGTCTGGCTGGTCGTCCCGTTCGCGCCAGACGCTGTCGTCGCCGACCTCAACGTCGCGATACTGTTCTTCGTCGCGATCACCTCTATCGGAGCTTTAGGTGTCGTCATGGCCGGCTACGGGAGCCGTTCTGCGTTCTCGCTGCTCGGCGCCTTGCGCGGGGCGGCGCAGATGATCTCCTACGAGGTGCCACTTATCCTTAGCCTCCTCGGCGTCGTGATGCTCGCGGGGAGCCTCTCGCTGGTCGACGTCGTAAGGGCGCAGGGGGATACGATCTGGACCTGGTACTTCCTGCCGCAGCTCCCGATGTTCATCACCTTCTACGTCTCGGGTATAGCTGAGGTCAAACGGGTGCCTTTCGACCTGCCAGAAGGCGAGAGCGAGATCGTCGGCGGGTTCATGATCGAGTACTCGGGGATGACCTGGGCCTTGATACAGGCCGCAGAGTTCGCCTCGATGGCGGTTATGTCGTCGATCACGGTGACGCTGTTTTTGGGCGGCTGGCAGCCGCCGCTGCCTTTCCTCGACCTCGGGCCTTTCAACTGGGTCTGGTTCGGGATAAAGACGGCGCTCATCATGTTTACCTTCCAGTGGATCCGGTGGAGCGTCCCGCGCCTGAGGATGGATCAGTTGATGGACCTGGGGTGGAAGGTGCTCGTTCCGCTCACCCTGGTCTGGTTGTTCGTGACGGCGGGGTTGATGCTCTTGTTCCCCTCGCTTGGCGCCTAAAGGAAAGGTTTCGAATATGCCGCAAATCGGGCAGGGCATTATGAAGGGGATGGGGGTGACCCTCCAGCACCTCTTCGGGCAGAAGATCACGCGCCAGTACCCGGAGTACAAGCGTGATCTCCCCGAGCGGAGCCGCGGGATGCTCACCGTCGACATGGACCGCTGCATCGCGTGCCTGCAGTGCATGAGGATCTGCCCCGACCACTGCATCTCGATAGAACAGACCAAGCGCGACGCCGACGGCTCGGGCAAGCCGAAGCCCTATCCCGTCGGGTTCGTGATCGACGACTCACGCTGTATGTATTGCTCGCTGTGCGTCGAGGTCTGCCCGGTCAACTGCATCTACCACACGGAAGAGTTCGAGGCCCAGGCCTACAACCGCCTGGAGCTGGCCAGGCAGTTCGGTGAGCGTCCCGTCGACCCGACGGTGGACCCGAAGCCCACCGTAAAGAAGAAGAAAAAGGCCACAACCAAGAAGGCTCCCAAGACGGTGGAGCGTCCTGTAACCGAAAAGGACGGCGCGGCTTGACGGTCGCGTTCGTCTTTCTGGCCGGGATGACGCTGGTCTCGGCGCTCGGTGTCGTGCTCAGCCGCAGCGTCGTCCACTCGGCGCTGTTTATGTCGGGGTCGTTCCTCGGTGTCTCGGGGTACTTCGTGATGCTCAACGCCCCCGCGCTCGCCGCGTTCCAGGTCCTCATCTACGTCGGTGCGGTAACGGTGGTGATCCTGTTCGGGATCATGTTCACCCAGAAGCCGCAGGTCAGGCGCTACCGCACGATAATCAATCGCCAGTTCTGGGCGGGCTTCCTTGTGGCCGTCGGCGTCGGGGCCTTCCTGGCCTACGTACTCGCCGCCGAGGACTGGAGAGGGGCGAGCGCTGGCAACGGGCCGCGCGAGGTCGGCGCTTTCGGGCGAGATCTGCTCGGCGTCAGCCAGGGGGCCGAGATCTTCACCCTGCTCTTCGAGGTCGCCTCGGTGCTCCTCCTCGTCGCCGTCGTGGCGGCCATCGTCGTGAGCCGCCGCAAGCTCGGCGAAGGCGTCGACAGGGGTGTTAGGGAGTAGTGCCCCAGATCCCACCACAGGTCCAGCAGTTTCTGGACGCGCTGGTCTCGACGCCGCCGCTCGAAGGGTATCTGGTGGTAGGTGCGATCCTGTTCGCCATAGGGGCGTGGGGGGCCTTGATCCGCCGCAACGCCGTCGTCATCTTCATGTGCGTCGAGCTCATGATAAACGGCGTCAACCTCACGCTCGTCGCCTTCGCAGACTACCTGCCGAACGCCGGGGGACTCGGCGTCAGCTACGCCGTGCTCGTTATAGCCATAGCCGCGGCGGAGATCGCAGTCGGGCTCGCCATCGTGCTCGCCGTGTTCCGCTCGCGGCGGACCGTGAGCGTCGACGAAGTAACCTCGATGAGGGGCTAGAGAGGGACCCGTGCAGACCGTAGGCCAACAGCTGATCATTACGGCCATACCAACGCTCCCTGCCCTGGTCTTCCTCGTGCTCGTCCTCGCCGGACGCCTCCTTAAGGAGAACGCCCAGTACGTCGCCATCCTCGGGGTGACCATCTCGCTCGTCTTCTCGGTCTTCGCCCTGTTGTTCGTGGCAGGCATCATTCCTGGCGGTGGGGCGCCCATAGAGTTCTCGGTCAACTGGATAGATCTTGGCCTGGGCGGCTCGTTCCCGATGGGGGTGTATATCGACCCTCTGGCCGCGGTGATGCTCGTCGTCGTGAGCTTCGTGAGCCTCATGATCCAGCTCTATTCTGGCGCTTTCATGGAGGGCGACAAGCGCTTCGCCTGGTACTACGCGATCCTCAATCTGTTCACGGCCTCGATGCTCGGGCTCGTGCTCGCGCCGAACTTCATCGAGCTCTACGTCTTCTGGGAGCTAGTCGGCCTGTGCTCCTACCTGCTCGTCGGGCACTGGTTCGAGAAACCCTCGGCCCGCGACGCCGCGATAAAGGCCTTCGTCGTCACGCGGATCGGGGACGCCGGGCTGTTCGTCGGGATCATCATCTTCTGGGCGACGACGGGCTCGACGGCGTTCACGGACATCTCGCTGGCGGCCCAGTCGGGCTTTATCGGCGGCTCTCTGTTCACGACGGCCGTGATCCTCGTCTTCGTCGGCGCCGTCGGCAAGAGCGCACAGTTCCCCTTGCACGTGTGGCTCCCCGACGCCATGGAGGGTCCGACGCCGGTGAGCGCCCTGATCCACGCCGCCACCATGGTAGCGGCCGGCGTCTACCTCGTGGCGCGCACCTACGACATCTTCGTCCAGAGCCCCACGGCCATGCTAGTCGTCGCCTACATCGGCGGCTTTACGGCGCTGATGGCCGCTACCATGGCGCTGGTCAAGAAGGACATAAAGCGTGTGATCGCTTACTCCACCGTCTCGCAGCTCGGCTACATGATGCTCGGCCTCGGCCTGGGCAACTACACGGCCGGCATCTTCCACCTCTACAACCACGCCTTCTTCAAGGCTCTCTTGTTCCTGTGCGCCGGCAGCATCATCTACGCGATGGACTCTTACAACCTCTTCGACATGGGGGGACTCAGGCGCAGGATGCCGATCACCTTCTGGACCATGATCATAGCGGGGCTCTCCCTCTCCGGGATCTTCCCCTTATCGGGCTTCTGGTCCAAAGACGCGATCATCGCCTCGGCCTACGACGAGCACTACTACCTGCTCTACGGCATGGCGCTAATTACCGTGTTCTTGACGGCGTTCTACATCTTCCGCGCCATCTTCCTCGCCTTCACCGGCGAGCCGCGCACCGCGCCTGCCAGCGAGGCCGTAGAGTCGCCGGGGATCATGACCGGGCCGATGATGATCCTGGCCTTCTTCTCCATCGTAAGCGGCTGGGCCGGAATACCGGAAGGGTTCGGCCTCCCCATATATGACTATTTCGGCGCGTTCGTGCAGCCGAGCGAGTTCGCCGTCTCGACGCTCAACATCGAACAGCCGGCCTTCAGCTTCGTGATAGGCGGGATCTCGTTCGTCGCCGCGCTCCTTGGGATAGGGCTCGCCTACACGCTCTACGTCGCGCAGCCGGAGCGGGCTGGGGCGCTCGCGGCCAGGTTCTCGTGGCTCCACACGTTCCTCGACAAGGGGTGGTACTTCGACGCGCTCTACGGCGCGACGTTCGTGAGGGCCGCGATGTGGCTCGGAAGGGCGACCCGAGGGTTCGACCGAGATATCATCGGCGGTATCGTGCGCGATGTCGGGCGCGGGGCGCTCGGGACGGGAGGGCTGCTGCAGCGGCTCCAGAGCGGCGCGGTCCAGAACTACGCGCTGTTTATCTTGCTTAGCGTCCTCGTCATCGGTGTCATCGTCGGTGCTCAGTATGCGGTGCTGGTCGTCGGTCTGATCGCCCTGGTGACGATTACCGCTTTTGCCGTGGGGTCACGCCTGTGATTACGACGATAACGATCCTCATCCCGCTGCTCGGCGCGATTCTGATGTTGCTCTTGCCCGACGAGGAGCGCCTCTCGCGTTACACGGCCCTCGGAGTGGCGGCCGTGCCTTTGCTCCTCTCGGTCTACATCTACTTCGCCTTCGGAGATGATCTCAACGTGGCCGCGCTCACGCAGGACGTAACCTGGATACGGTCACTGAATATAGGCTATCGGGTCGGCCTGAACGGCCTCGGCTTCGGGATGTTCTTCCTCTCGACGTTCCTCACGGTCATAGCGGTTGTGGCATCCTGGGACGTGCGCAGTAACCTCAAACAGTACTTCGCCGCATTATTCCTCGCCGAGGTCGGGATGCTAGGGGTTTTCGCGGCGCAGGATCTGATCATGTTCTACGTCTTCTTCGAGATCACGCTGATCCCTATGTACCTGCTCGTCGGCGTGTGGGGCGACGAGAACAGACGTCCTGCCGCGATCAAGTTCTTCATCTATACGTTCCTCGGCTCGACGGTGATGCTGGCCGGGTTCCTGGCTTTCGGCATCATTGCGCATACCTACTCGATGGACGCCCTCGGCGGCGGTGGCGGCCTATCGCGGGCCGCCCAGATCGCCGTGGCGGCCCCGATCCTCTTCGGACTCCTGGTCAAGGTGCCGGCGGTGCCGCTGCACAGCTGGCTTCTGGACGTGTACGTCTCGAGCCCGACCTCGACTAACGTGCTGCTCTCCGGGATTCTGCCGAAGCTGGGTACGTACGGCCTGATCAGGGTGGCCATCCCGCTGTTGCCACAAGGTGTCGAGCCTTTCCTGCCTTACGTGGCCGCTTTCGGGGTGATCAACATCATCTACGGGGCATTCGTGGCTTTCTTGCAACCCGACCTCAAGGCGCTCGTCGCCTACTCCTCTATAGGAACCTTGGGCTTTATCCTGCTCGGTGCCGCCTCGGGGAACGCGGTCGGCCTCAACGGGGCCGTCTTCCAGCAGGTCTCGCACGGGCTCTACTCCGCCCTCCTCTTTATCCTCGTTGGCGTTATAGCGGCCCGCACGGGGACGCGCAGCATCGAGGAGCTCGGCGGGCTGGCGGCCAGGATGCCTTGGGCCGGTGGACTGTTGGCCCTGGGTGCCCTCGCGGCGATGGGGTTGCCGGGGCTTGCCGTCTTCATCTCGGAGTTCATGAGCGTCATGGGCGGGTTCGCGACGTTCCCCGTGCAAGGAGCGCTCGCGGCTTCAGGGATCATATTCTCGGCGATGTACCTCTTGTACATGCTTGGGCGTGTGATCTTCGGGCCTATCGAGCGTCCTGCGTACGAGGAGATAGGAGACGCGGGACCGGTCGAGATGGTCTCCGTCGTCCCGCTGGCGGTGCTGCTCGTCGTGCTTGGCATCTTCCCGGCCTTGCTCATAAGCCTGCAGCGTCCGGCCGTCGATGCTGTACTGAGCGTGATAGGGGGTAGCTGATGGCCATAACCGGGCAGGCTTTCGTCGCGCTCCTGCCGGAGTTGATCTCCACGGGGTTCCTGATCCTGGTCCTCCTGGTCGGGGCGTTCAGCCCCAGCAACGCGGGGATCGCGATAGGCCTTGCCGCCTTCGGGTCGCTGGCCGTGTTCGCGAGCGCCGCCGTCCTGCTCCTCACGGGCTTCACAGGAAGCTTCTTCGGGGATGGCTTCGTGGTCGACGACTTCGCGCTGTACTTCAAGCTGATAGTCGCAGGGTCGGCCTTCTTCGCCGTGCTTGCCGCGGCCCGCTGGTCGGGCCAGACCGGTGACGCCGCAGAATACCTGACGCTTATCCTCTCCGTCGTGCTCGGTGCGACGCTCCTCGTCTCCATGCGGGACCTCTTTGGCATCTTCCTCGCGATCGAGCTGGCGACGATACCCTCCTACGCGATGGTCGCCTTCGACAGGAGCCGCCGCGAGAGCGCTGAAGGCGGGATGAAGTACCTGATCACCGGCGTAATCGCCTCCTCAGTGCTGCTCTACGGCATAGTCCTGATCTACGGTGTCTCGGGCTCCGCGATGCTCTCGGACGTGGCAGATACGTTCACGGGCGCCCTTACCCCCGTCGCCATCCTCGGGCTCGTGCTTATGATCTCCGGTTTCGCCTTCAAGCTCTCGGTGGCACCTTTCCATTTCTGGACCCCCGACGCCTACCAGGGCGCCCCGACGAGCGCGGCCGCTTTCCTCTCGGTAGGCCCGAAGGCCGCGACCTTCGCGGTCCTCCTGCGGATTCTCCTCGAAGGTATGCCGGGGGCTGCGCCGACCTGGACCGCGCTGATGGCCTTCCTGGCGATCATAACGATGTTCGTGGGCAACCTGTTCGCCCTCAGACAGCGCAACGTCAGGCGGATGCTCGCGTACAGCTCGGTCGCCCATTCAGGGTACATCCTGGCCGCGTTCGCGGCGCTACAGGGAGGTGGGGTCGCGTTCGCCGTGCAGGCGGTCCTGATCTATACGGCCGCCTACGCCGTTATGAACATGGGCGCCTTCCTCGTCATAGACCTCGTCGGCGAGGACGCAAAGAACTACAACGGGCTGGTCAGGACCAACCCTGGTGTGGCGGCGAGCATGGCCCTGTTCATGGCCGCGCTCGTCGGTATACCCCCGCTCTCCGGGTTCTTCGGGAAGCTCTGGATCATCATCGCAGGAGCCCAGTCAGGCTCGATCCTCGTCTATGTCGTGGTCGGCGCGCTCGTCGTCAATACCGTCCTCTCCGTCCCTTACTACTTCGGCATCATAAGAAACATGATCCTCGAAGAGCCGACTACGGATACGGTCAGGTCGAAAGGGAGCGGTGGCGTAAGGTTCTCCGTCTACACACTGGCCGTGTTTACCACCCTGTTCGGCCTGCTCATCATCCCTCTCTCCGTACTGGTCGCCGCCTCGGGCCTAGCATGACGAACATGGATCCTCCCCGGACTAAAGATCGTCGGCTTCGTATTGGTCTGAGATCCTTGCCTGGTGTAAGCTAGGTTCATGCAAGCTGTCGTACTAGTCGGTGGTCGGGGGACCCGGCTGCGGCCTGTCACCTACGACATTCCCAAGTCGCTGGTGCCGCTTCGTAACCGTCCCTTTATGGGCTACATGCTCGACTTCCTGCGCAGGGGCGGCCTCGATGGGGCGGTGCTCTCCATGGGGTACCTGCCCGACCCGATCCAGGACTACCTCCGCACCAAGCGGGACCTCGATGGGTTCTCCGTCGATTATGCCGTAGAGGACTACGCCCTGGGTACGGCCGGCGGCATCAAGAACGCCGAGCAATACCTCGACGGCGACGCGCTGGTCGTGGTCAACGGCGACGTGCTAACTGGAATGGACCTCGCCAAGGCTATCCAGGTGCACAAAGCTTCCAACGCGCTGGCGACCATCACCCTGACGAGCGTAGAGGACCCGACGGCATACGGCCTCGTCGAGGTCGACCACGAGATGCGCGTGCACCGCTTTATCGAGAAGCCCGCCGCCGACGAGGTAACCACGAACCTGGTCAACGCCGGCGTCTACGTGCTCGAGACCGAGGTCCTCCGCCTGATCCCGGCCAACCGCGAGGTCTCCATCGAGCGTGAGATCTTCCCGGAACTTCAGGACAGCGGCAGGCTAAGGGCGCACATCACAGGCTCCTACTGGCGGGATATAGGGACGCCGCGCAGCTACCTGGCAGCCTCCCACGATGTTCTTTCCGGCGCCGTCGGCGCACGCGAGGGTTTCGAGTATCTGGAGGTGGACCCCTCCGTCGAGCTCGGCAAGAACGTCAAGCTACTGCCCCCGGTCTCCATCGCTGAGGGGTGCATGATCTCGGACCTCGCCACGATTGGCGGGCGCTCGTCGCTCGGGAAGGGTAGCGTGGTGGGGGAAGGAGCGGTGGTCGAGGGGAGCATCCTCCTCGATGGTGCGGAAGTAGAGGCCGGCGCTGTCGTACGGGGTTCGATCATAGGCTCGCGTGCCAGGGTCGGCAACAACGCCATCGTGCGCGGCCTCTCCGTGCTCGGGGCCGGCTGCGTGGTCGGCGAGGGGAACGTACTCGACCAGGGCATCCGCGTGAACCCGGGCGTCGTCATCTCGCCCCGCAGCTTGAGGTTCTAGCTTCGCAGGCATCAGGTTAAAGCCTGCGGCCACCCCGTCCGACTTTGGATAGAAAGTGCTTCGGCACGCCCGGGCTTCGCTTCGAACACGCAAAGTTGGTTGCGACCCCGGTGCCACTGCTGAATCCTGTAGCCTGAAACCTGATGCCTGACACCTTACAAACCTACCTCACCGCCCTCGCTGATCTCTTCTATCCCGAACGCTGCGTCGGCTGTGAGCGACGGGCGAGCGACGTACTCTGCCGCGCTTGCTTCGACTCGCTCCCCAGCGTTGGCAGCCCCGTCTGCGGGCGTTGCGGGCTGCCGAGCGCCTTCGCGACCTTTGTATGCGAGGAGTGCAAGAACGTCGATTTCGGTTTCGAGAGCGCGAGGGCGCCGTTGAAGTACGATGGCGCAGGCAAGAAGATCGTCCACGCCCTCAAGTACCGCGGCTACAAGAGGGTCGTCGAGAGGCTCGCCGTGCCGCTGATGCTGCAGGCCCTACGCGATGACCGCTTCGACGCCGTCGTCCCCGTGCCGCTGCACCGTTCGCGCCTCAGGAAGAGGGGCTTCAACCAGGCAGAACTCCTCGCGCGGGGCGTCGCCGAGAAGATGAAGGCACCCGTATCGGATACACTACAAGTCGTGCGCAGCACGAGGGACCAGATCGAACTCTCTGCGGCCCAGCGGAGGGCCAACGTCGCCGGCGCTTACAAGGCCACAGAACCCCCGCGCGGGAAGATCCTACTCGTCGACGACGTCTTCACCACGGGAGCGACCATGAGCGCGTGCGCAGGAACACTCGTACGCGCCGGTGCGAGCGAAGTCCATGCCATAAGCCTGTGCAGAACATGTTAGCTTGTCAGCAAGTCAGCACGTCAGCATTTCAGCTATTTGTGGAGTGGGATAAGGTGTTGGTGAAATTGAGAGAATACCAGAGGAGAGCGTACCCCTTACGAGCAGGGTTCCGACCACGAGATCTGCTGACTAGCTCGCGACGACCGAAGGGAGGAGCGACATGGATATCCTCATCAAAGGGCGCAACATCCCGGTGACGGAGGCGCTCGAGCGCTACGCGTGGGAGAAGGTGGAGCGGATCGCCAGGTTCTTCGATGACGCACGCACCTCCTCGCGGGCAGAGGTGGAGCTCATCCACGAGCGGAACCGCGCCATCTCCGAGCCTGAGGTGGCCGAGGCAACGTTGTTTATCAACGGGTCCGTTCTCAAGGCCAGTGAGGCTACCGAAGACATGTACGCCTCCATCGACAGGATGTCGGATAAGCTCGAGCGGCAGGTCAAGCGTTTCAGGGGGCGCCAGATCGACCGCTGGCAAGGACATCTGAAGAATGCGCCGGAGGCTGGTCCGGAGGTGGCGCAACCCTTCGTCGTTGAGGAAGAAGAGGAGATCGAAGCACGCATCGTCAGGACCAAGCAGTTCCAGATGAAGCCGATGGGCGCGGAGGAGGCCGTTCTCCAACTGGAGCTCCTCGACCACGACTTTTACGTGTTCACGAGCGCCGATACCGGCGACATAAATGTGGTATACCGGCGTCGTGACGGAAACTACGGGCTCATAGAGCCTGCCCGTTAGTCCGGTACGACCACTACTGCGAGGTAGCTTGTCTTGGCGAACTTGTTGACGAAGATACTCAGGATGGGCGAGGGCCGCAAGGTCAAGGCCCTCCAGCAGCGTGTAGAGACGGTCTCGGCGCTAGAGCCCGAGATGGAGAAGCTCTCCGACTCGGAGCTTCGGGAGAAGACCGAGGAGTTTCGCGAGAGGCTCGCCGGGCAGGAGACCATCGAAGACCTGCTGCCCGAGGCCTTCGCCGTCGTACGGGAAGTCTCCAGGCGCACCCTCGGGATGCGTCCCTTCGACGTGCAGGTAATGGGTGGCATAGTCTTGCACGAAGGGAAGATCGCGGAGATGAAGACGGGTGAGGGCAAGACGCTCGCGGCCACCATGCCCGTCTATCTCAACGCCCTCGAAGACAAAGGCGTCCACGTAGTTACCGTCAACGACTACCTGGCCCGCCGCGACGCGGCTTGGATGGGTGAGATCTACGCTTTCCTCGGGCTCGAGGTCGGCCTCATCCAGGAGAGCATGGGCTTCGACGAGCGCAAGATCGCCTACCACTCGGATGTCACCTACGGCACTAACGCGCAGTTCGGCTTCGATTACCTAAGAGACAATATAGCGACCTCGACCGACCAGCTCGTGCAGCGCGAGCTCACCTTCGCCATAGTCGACGAGGTCGACTCCATCCTGATCGACGAGGCGCGTACCCCCCTCATCATCTCGGGCATGCCGGAGAGCGCGGCCGACGTCTACTACCGTTTCGCGGCTATAATCCCGCGCCTTAAGGATGGCGAGGACTACGAGGTCGACGAGAAGAAGCAGCAGGTGGCCCCGACCGAGAGCGGCGTCGAGAAGGTCGAGAAGGCCCTCGGCATAGAGAACCTCTACGACGACGTCAACACCAACCTCGTCAACCACCTCAACCAGGCGCTGAGGGCCGAGACGCTCTTCCACAAAGACGACGAGTACATCGTCACCGATGGGCAGGTCTACATCGTCGACGAGTTCACGGGGCGTGTGCTCGAGGGAAGGCGTTACTCCGAGGGGCTCCACCAGGCCATCGAGGCCAAAGAAGGCGTCGAGATCAGGGAAGAGAACCAGACCGTCGCAACCATCACCATCCAGAACTACTTCAGGATGTACGACAAGCTCTCAGGCATGACGGGTACGGCGGCGACCGAGGCCGACGAGTTCATGCACACCTACAAGATGGAAGTCGTCTCCATCCCGACGCACAAGGAGATGATCAGGGACGACAAAGACGACCTCGTCTATAAGTCCGAGAAGTCGAAGTTCAAGGCCGTCGCCGAGGATATCGTCGAACGAAACGAGAAGGGCCAACCCATCCTCGTCGGCACGGTCTCGGTGGATGTCTCGGAGCGCCTCTCGACTCTGCTGACTCGGCGTGGGATCGCCCACAACGTCCTGAACGCCAAGCAGCACGAGCGGGAGGCGGAGATCATCGCCGAGGCGGGCGAGAGGGGCGCCGTGACCATAGCGACGAACATGGCGGGCCGTGGTACCGACATCAAGCTCGCTGCGGGAGTGCCCGAGCTCGGGGGGCTCTACGTATTAGGCACCGAGCGTCACGAGGCGCGCCGCATAGACAACCAGCTTCGGGGCCGCTCGGGGAGGCAGGGGGACCCGGGCGAGTCGAGGTTCTACCTGTCCTTCGAGGACGAGCTCCTGAGGCTCTTCGGCGGCCAGCGGATGCAGGGGGTGATCGAGCGCATCGGGCTCGAAGAGGACGTGCCGATCGAGGCCGGCATGATCTCCAACTCCGTGAGGCGTGCCCAAGAGCAGGTCGAGAGCCGCAACTTCCAGATGCGCAAGCGCATCCTCGAGTACGACGACGTGCTCAACAAGCAGCGCGAGGTGATCTACGCCATAAGGCGCGACATCCTGATGGGCGAGGACGTCGACACGATGGCCTACGTCGAGGATGTGCTCACAGAAGTCGTCTCCGAGTACGTCTCCGAGGACGTCTACCCCGAAGACTGGGACCTTGAGGCCCTCACGACCGAGGTGAACCGTTGCTATCCTAGCGGCATCGACTTCAAGGCTCTCGACGTAGAGGGGTTGACGGCCGCAGAGGTCCTCGCGATGGTCCTCGAAGACGCGCGCGAGCGCCTCGAGGAGCGCAAGATCGAGTGGGACGAGCGGACCGCAGAGCTCGAGAGGCGTGGGCTCGCGCGCACCGACGGGGTGACCACGTTCGAGGAGGCCGAGCGCCGGACGCTGCTCTCGGTGGTCGATTCCCGCTGGCGGGAGCATCTCTACGAGATGGACTACCTGCGCGAAGGGATCGGCTGGCGCGGTCTCTCCCAGCGCGATCCGCTGGTCGAGTACAAGCGGGAGGGTTTCGACATCTTCCAGGAGATGGAGCGGGGCCTCAAGGCTGACTACGTCACCTACATCTACCGCGTTGAGAACGTCAAGCTGCGCGAGGAGGAGATGCAACAACTCTCCTACAGCGGCGGCAGCGAGGAGCCGAACCAGCGTCCGAAGAGCCCGCGCAGGAGTGCTGGCAAGATCGGTCGCAACGACCCCTGTCCGTGTGGCAGCGGCAAGAAGTACAAGAAGTGCCACGGGCAGCCTGGCGCGCCGCCGCTCGGTCCAGAAGCCCAGGCGGGTTAGTGGCTGAGCTTAAGGACAAGACATCCGAGCTCGAAAATCGCCTCTCCGAGCTCGAGGCGTTCTTCGACGTGGAACGGCTGCGCACGGAGGCCGAGGAGCTCGGAGAGGACATGAGCCGACCCGGTTTCTGGGACGATACCGATGAGGCCAGGTCGGTATCGGCGCGTTTCTCTCGGGTGCAGGGTAGGATCGAGCTCCTCGACGGACTGAGGGGGCGTCTCTCGGATTCCGAAGAGCTCCTCGAGCTGGCCGAAGAGGACGGTGACCTGCTCCCCGAGGTCGAACAGGAGCTGCGGCGGGTCGAGCGGGTGCTCGAGGAGCAGGAGGTCGCAAGGCTCTTCTCCGGCGAGTACGACGAGGGCGACGCGATACTCACCATTAACTCTGGCGCCGGAGGGGTAGATTCGCAGAACTGGGCCGAGATGCTGGCGCGCATGTACCGGCGCTGGGCCGAGCGGCGCGGCTTCGGGCTCGAGGTTATCGAGTACACGGAGGGCGAGGAGGCCGGCATAAAGAGCGCCACCTTTACCATCTCCGGGGAGTACGCCTTCGGGCTCTTATCCGCTGAGCGCGGGGTGCATCGCCTGGTCAGGATCAGCCCTTTCGATGCCGGCGCAAGGAGGCACACCAGCTTCGCCTCCGTCGCCGTCGCGCCCGTCGTCGGCGAGGCGGTCGAGGTCGAGATCGAGGAAAAAGACCTCAAGGTGGATACGTACAGGGCCTCGGGGGCCGGCGGCCAGCACGTCAACAAGACGGACTCGGCGGTCAGGATCACGCACCTCCCGACGGGCATCGTGGCGCAGTGCCAGAACGAGCGCAGCCAGCATCAGAACCGTGAGGTTGCCATGCGGGTATTGCGGGCGCGACTCTTCGAACTCGAGCGCGAAAAGCGGGAGCAGGAGATCGCCGCGCAGAGCGGGGAGAAGGCCGAGATCGAGTGGGGATCGCAGATCCGGTCCTACGTACTTCACCCGTACAAGCTAGTGAAAGACCACCGTACCGGCGAGGAGACCGCGAACGTAGACAGGGTGCTCGACGGCGACCTCGACGCTTTCGTCTACGCTTATTTGAAGAACAGGACCGCGGCCTAGCGCCATGCGGAGCGTCATCGCCGCCGTACTCGTGCCTGTCCTCGTCGTCTTCCTGATCGGGCCGTACACGTTCTTGCCTTCGCTGCTTGAGTACGCGGTCGCCCGCGACGTACAGGCCCGTCTCGGGGCCAAAAGACAGCCCGACGTAGAGCTGAAGAGCGAACCACCCTTGAGGATGCTGACGGGCGAGTTCACGGGCGGCCGCATCGTCATGAAGAACGTCGATCTTGGCAATGTGACGGCCAGGCGGGCGCGCATCGACCTCGACCCCTTGGACATAAACGTGTGGGCCACCATGAAGAGCGGCCGCGTGGTCGACAGGGAGCCTCTATCGGGTGACCTAAGGGTCCACGTGCCCGAGACGGAGGTCTCGCGCCTGGCGAAGGGTGGATCCGAGATACCCGTCACAGGCGTCGACGTGCACGAAGACGAGGTCGTCGTCCGCTCTGAGGTCTCGGCGCTCGGCGCACGTTTCCCGGTCTCCGTAGTAGGGGACCCTGACTTGCGAGAAGGAAAGCTCGTCTTCGAGCCGCAGGGCCTCACTGCGGCGGGGGTTAAGGTGCCGGATGACCTCGCGGACGAGGTGCTCGCGGGCACTTACTTCGAGTATCCCCTCGACCGTCTGCCCTACCAGACCAGGATCACCGGCGTCGAGACCGAGGACGCCCAGATCGTGCTCAGCGGTAGGGTGCCGAGCATACCGCTAGGCGTGTACCCCGGCGGTTGATAACGCCCGCGGTTGTTGTTATGGTCTCCGATGGCCGGCCGGGTCCCTGGAGGGGGAACCTCGCTTCGAGGTCAGCGGCGGACGGCAAGCCACGCGTGGAGAGGTAATGATCCGATTCGACAACGTCACGAAAGTCTTCGGTAACGACACCGTCGCCCTGGAGCGGGTGAACCTCGCGATTGATTCCGGTGAGTTCGTGTTCCTGGTAGGGGCTAGCGGGTCGGGTAAGTCGACCATTGTGCGCCTGATCCTCAAGGAGATGGAACCCTCGGCGGGGGCAATCTACGTGAACGGCACCAAGGTCCAGTCCGTCCCGCGGCGCAAAATCCCACGTCTCAGGCGAGATGTCGGGTGCGTCTTTCAGGACTTCAAGCTTCTCCCGAACAAGACCGCAGCCGAGAACGTCGCCTACGCGATGGAGGTTACGGGCCAAAAGCGGCGTACGATCCGCACGAAGGTGCCACAGATACTCGACCTCGTCGGCCTCTGGGGGAAGATGGACAAGTACCCGGACATGCTCTCTGGCGGCGAGCAGCAGCGTGTCTCCATAGCCCGCGCCTTCGTGTCGCAGCCGCCGATACTCGTCGCCGACGAGCCTACGGGCAACCTCGACCCCACAACGAGCATCGGCATCATGCAGCTCTTGCACAGGATCAACCGAATAGGCACCACGGTCCTTGTCGCCACCCACGACAGGGAGATGGTCGATGTGATGCGCAAGAGGGTTGTCGCCCTCGAGGAGGGGCGTGTCGTCCGCGATAAGGTGAAAGGGGCGTACGCCGATGAGGTTTAATCTCGGGTTCTTTCTTCGTGAAGCGATAAAGAACATCCGCCTTAACCTGCTCATGAGCATCACCGCAGTTACGACCACGTTCATCTGCATCCTGGTCTTCGGGCTCGGACTGCTCGTCAGCGACCATATCCAGAGCATCATAGGCTCCGTGCGCGAGGACGTCAGCGTCGAGGCGTTCATGCCCGACGCAAGCAGCGAGGAGGTCGAAGCGCTCGCGGATAAGGTCCAAGTCTGGCCCGAGGTCGCAAGCGTTAACAAAGTCTCAGAAGAAGAGGCATTCGCCGAATTCAAGAACAAGTTCAAAGACCAGCCTGACCTGTATGAGGACTTGGATCAGGGGGTCTTCCCGGCTTCCGTCCAGATCCAACTCAACGACCCGGATAAAGCCAATGTCGTGGCAGAGAGGCTAAAACAAGAGGGGTTCACCGACAGTAACCTCAGCTACCCACAGCAGACCATCGACCGCCTCAACTCCGTGACTTCTTATGTGATCTGGGGTCTCTACGCGGCCACGCTCCTCTTCCTGATCGCAAGCGTGCTCCTTATCTCGAACGCTATCAGGATCTCCATCTTCGCCAGGCGCAAGGAGATAGAGGTGATGAAGCTGGTCGGCGCCTCGGACGGCTTCGTGCGCACGCCCTTCGTCTTCGAGGGACTCCTCCAGGCCTTCATCGGCGCGAGCCTCGCAGCCTTTGTCGTAATCTGGATCAACCTCCTCTTCGTCGACTGGGCACATAACGCCCTCCCCTACGTCCCGATCTCGAGCGAAGCAGTTAACACTTTTTCGACCCTGATCCTCCTGATAGTCGTGGGGGTCGGAATCGGCGTAATCGGCAGCTTCCTTTCCGTCACACGCTTCTTGAGGAAGATATAGCGCCCCAGGCGCTATATCTTCCTCAGCTAGTCAGCCAGTCAGCCAGATCTTGCGCACACGAAAGCTGAAATGCTGAAGTGCTGACGAGCGAAGGCCGCAAGGCCTGAGCGTGCTGAAATGCTGACATGCGCGGCGAAGCCGCATGGTAGACTCACGGTGTGCCCAACCAGACGTCTCTGATCGGAGCGCTCTCTTGATACTGCCGGCCATGCTGGTCCGTCGCGGGAAGTACTCGGTGGCTGATCCGCTCTTCGTCGAGGAGCGGCGTCCTGTGCTGGTCGCACGCAAGCTTCGCAGGGGCGCTGAGGCCGGCGACATAGTGCTCGTGAACGCCCGTGAGAGGAACCGCTCGCTACGGGGTGAGGTCACGCGCGTCATCGGGCCTTCGGAGGACCCGCGCAACGTCTACGAGGCGCTCTTCGCCTCCATCGGGACCTCCCGCGAGTTCCCGAGGAAGGTGGATGAGGAGGCTGACGCCGTCGCAAGTAAGGGGATCAGGGAGCGCAGGGACCTGCGTCACCTCCCCACGGTTACCATAGACGGCGCCGACGCAAAGGACTTCGACGATGCGATCTCCGTCGAGCGCGCAGCAGACGGTTTCAAGGTTTGGGTCCACATAGCAGACGTGACCCACTACGTCGAGCCTGGTTCCGCACTCGACAAGCAGGCTGCGTACAGGGGCAACTCTGTGTACCTCCCAGGGACCGTGGCGCCGATGCTTCCGGGACGTCTCTCGAACGAGGTATGCTCCCTGCGCCCCCACTTAGAGCGGGCCGCCGTAACGGTAGAGATGGAGGTTACTGGTGACGGCGAAACACAGGGCTACATGGCTTTCCGGAGCACCATCGTCAGCGATGCCAGGCTCACCTACGAGGCCGTCGACGCTTTCCTGCGCGATGAAGGGACGGTTGAGAGAGCAGATCTGGTCAGGACCGCTTACGAGCTCTCGCGCAGGCTCACGACGCGGGCGGCGAGGCGGGGCAAGCTGGAGCTCGGCGGCCGGGAGCCTGAGTACGTAATGGACGAGGACGGGGTGCCCGTCGGTGCGGGAGTCCGGCGTTCGACGCCTGCCAGGGAGTTGATCGAGGAGCTCATGGTCCTCGCGAACGAGTCGGTAGCGAAGTTGTTGCAAAGCAAGAAGGGCGGCGTCTTCAGGGTGCACGAAAGGCCCGACGAGGAGTCCCTGGGACTGCTCGGTGAGAGGCTCGCCGCCGTCGGGATGCAGGCCGAGCCGACGCCCGAGAACCTTGGGACGATCTCCCAGATGGCCAAGTCTGATGCGGTGAATTACCTGATCCTACGTTCTATCCCTCGCGCCCTCTATTCGCCCGATGACCTCGGACACTACGGCCTCGCGCTGGAGCACTACGCACATTTCACGTCCCCGATCCGGCGCTACGCCGACGTCCTCGTCCACCGCGCCCTGCTAGGAGATGAGCCTCCCGATGACCTCGCTCAGGTCGCAGGCCACATCTCCGAGAGGGAGTACCGCTCCATGATCTGCGAGCGCACGGCGGACGAATACACGCTGATGTGGCTGATGCGAGACCGTGTGGGGGAGGTTCTCGAGGGGACCGTTGTGAGCACCGCCGCCTTCGGGCTCTTCGTCGAGCTCGAGACGGGGGCCACGGGCCTCGTCCACGTGAGCAAGCTCCCAGGATGGTGGGACCTCGGGCCGAACGGCGTAGTCCTCTCCAACGACGAAATAGGCGCCTCCTACAGGGTGGGGGACAGGGTTCTCGTGGAGTTGCTCGACGTTCTCCCACTGATGCAGCGGGCCGAGCTCAGGGTGGTGAAACGATTGTGACAGACTTCGCGCGCAACAAGAAAGCCCTCCACGACTTCGCCATCGAGGAGACCTACGAGGCCGGCATCCAGCTGACAGGGCCAGAGGTAAAGTCCATCAGGGAGGGTCGGGCCAACCTCAAGGAGAGCTACGCCAGGGTAAGGGACGGGGAGGTGTTCCTGATCGGGGCGCACATCTCGCCCTACGCGAACGCCAGGCATGAACGGCAACTCCCAACCCGCGACCGCAAACTGTTGTTGCACAGGAAAGAGATCGATCGCCTCATCGGCAAGAGCCAGGAGGAAGGGAAGACCCTCATCCCCCTCAAGCTCTACTCCAAGAACGGTAACGTTAAGCTCCAGATCGCCGTCGCAAGCCGCAAGAGGCAATACGACAAGCGGCGTGAGATCGCCAGGAAGACGGCAGATCGCGAAATAGAACGCGCCATGAAAGAGCGCCTCCGGCGTTAGCATTTCAGCAATTCAGCAATTCAGCTGGTCAGCAATTCAGCTTGTGTGCCGTTTGATACCAAATGCGTTTGGATGAGACCGCGTTCGGGCGGGGGCTCGTAGAGAGGCACCCCCTAACCTGTCATTCCCGCGCAAGCGGGAATCCACGAAGTCAGAGATTCTGCGCCTCCGTAATGCCGACTTGCTGAATTGCTGAAAGCCGCCTGAAGGGTAGCGTGCTGACTAGCCGAATTGCTGACAAGCTTTGTAAATCCCCTCCAAAATGGTAGAATATCTACCTTACAAGGGGGCGCATAGGCTTCGACGCGAGTGGTCAGCGTCCTGTGAGACGAGCCGAGTTTGCTGGAGACTCGTAAAACGCCGGCAGCACAAGATACACGCCAACGATGAAATGGCTCTGGCTGCTTAATTAGACAGTAGCCCATCGGTCCGGGCGGCCCACGGCCCGGTTCCCGGTGTCATTGAGTGGGCTCACCCCCAGGGTTCTGGCCCGGTGCACTGAGGGGACACCCAACGGGCTAGTCTCGCGGCGGCGCCCCGGTCCGTCGCGACAGGCGAAGCTAAACCGGGAGCTACGCTCGTAGAATCTCACGGACGGCGCACTCGCGGACGCGGGTTCGAATCCCGCCGCCTCCACTCAAGCGGCCCGGGTAAGCTGTGCTTACCCGGGCCGAGCTAGTCAGCACGCCGCCTTGCAGGCGGCTTGTCAGCCAGATTGTGCACGCGCGAAAGCTGAAATGCTGACTGGCTGAATTGCTGAAGTGCTAACATATCCGGATATAATGCACTCCCGTGAGTGATCCGCGGCCGATTGGGGTTTTCGATTCTGGTGTCGGCGGGCTGACGGTGCTGGCGGAGATCCGGGACCGCCTGCCCTACGAGCACACCGTCTACTTCGGGGACACGGCGAGGGTGCCTTACGGGGTGAGGGACCTCGCCGAGGTGCGGTGGTTCACTTTCGAGATCATCAACTACCTCATCGGCATGGACGTGAAGCTGGTCGTCATCGCGTGCAACACCGCGACGGCCGCCGCCCTGAGGGCGAGCCAACGTTCTTTCGAGGTGCCGATCATAGGGGTTATAGAGCCGGGCGCGCGTGCCGCGGTCGAGGAAGCGCGCAACAGGCGCGTCGGAGTTCTCGCGACGCCGCTTACCGCCTCCAGTGGGGCGTACAGGCGCGCCGTCCACTCCCTCGATGCGGGGATCGAGGTCCACGAGCAGGCCTGTCCTGAGTTCGTGCCCATGATCGAACGCGGCGTGGTGGACGGACCGGAGCTCGAGGAGGTCGCGCTGTGCTATCTGGAGCCCCTCATGGAACATAGCGTCGGCGCGGTCGTGCTCGGCTGCACCCACTACCCGCTCATCTCGGCGCCGATCAACCGCATCCTCGGTCCGGAGGTGCGCCTGATCTCCTCGGCAGGCCAGACCGCCCTCGAAGTGGGACGCGTCCTCTCTCGAAGGGATATCCTGCGCCGCCCGCGGCACGTCGACGAAGAGGGCTCGGCCACCTTCGTTTGCAGCGCAGACCCCGACGAGTTCGCCTCCCTCGGAGGACGCTTCCTCGACGAGGAGATCGACGCCGTGGTCCCGGCGACCGTAATTTGAAGAGCTATCCCCCTTTGCTATACTCAGCCCGGTCTTCGCGGGGCGTGGCGCAGCCTGGTAGCGCACCTGCTTTGGGAGCAGGGGGTCGGAGGTTCAAATCCTCTCGCCCCGACAGCGAAGCCGCCGCGCGGGTGTAGCTCAACGGTAGAGCCCCAGCCTTCCAAGCTGGTGATGGGGGTTCGATTCCCCTCACCCGCTCTCCGCCCAAGCGGACGCTCAGGCCGCGGCCACCTCGTCTCCTTACCTGGTCTGTGGTCTAGCTTGGATCTCCCTGCCTCAACGGGGAGACTCATTCCTCGGTCGTACCGCGCTAGGTGTCGCCCCCGGAAGCCCGCCGGTAGGTGAACGCGAGGTCGTCACGGTATCCCTGGTCGCCCTCGTTCAGTTGCCAGACGCCGGCTAGAGTCGAGCCGTCGTCGCTGAGCTTTGCGCTGCCGCGCTGGGCGAAACCCGGGGCGTCGCGTTCCAGCATCAGCTCCCTGCCATCGAACCCGATCGCGTAGACCCGATGGACGCCGCGCGAGTCGAAGTACTGCATCGAGAGGTCCTTCTCGCCCTCCATCACGCCGATCACAGAGAGCGAGTCGGGAAAGTCGGGGTGGTCGTTGACCGAACGCTGGATCAGGAACCGGCTACCTTCGAGCCACTCGTAGGTGGCGCGCCCGCGAACCACCGTGTCTTCGGCCATCGGGTGGGTCATCTCGATCGTCCACTCGCCGATCAGCGCCTGGAACGGCTCCAGCTTCGCCCTGGGATCGGCCTTGTCCACTGTGCATCTCCTTCGTTCGCGTTTTCGAGGAATATTGCCATGTCGCTACCCGCGATCGGCGGCCCGCTCGTAGATCAGCACGAGCACGCCGTCGCCGACGACCTTTGACTCCTTCAGCCTCAGGTTGCGTCGCTCGGGCTTCTCCTCGAATGCGTTCTTGCCCGTCCCGAGGATCACCGGGAAGACCATCAGGTTGATCTGGTCGACGAGGTCGCTCTCGATCAGCTCCTGCACCAGCCGGTGGCTCCCCGGCACTTGCAGCTCGCCGTCGAACTCC
>Ga0126307_10000137_pt1 | contig 43997 bp, 41 predicted proteins | sample Plot28_FD_89955 | JGI IMG/M metagenome (GOLD analysis project Ga0126307, IMG submission 89955) | Serpentine soil microbial communities from UC McLaughlin Reserve, CA, USA - Plot28 | ecosystem: Environmental > Terrestrial > Soil > Grasslands | place: USA: UC McLaughlin Reserve, Lake County... | reverse complement strand
TCGGAGCCGACCAGGTCGCCCGCGAGGTCGCCCATCCGCGCGAGCGCGTCGGCGGCCTCGTCGTCGAGCCTGGCGCCCGCGCAGAAGAGCAGCGCGTCGGCCGTGTCGCGCAGGAGCGCGCGCTCGTCCGGCCCGAGCGCGCCCGGGCCGTCCGCGTCGGCCACCCGCATAAGCCGCCCGTATGCCCTGGAGCGCTCCGGCGTCATACCAGCGCCACCCTAGCGTCGCCGGGCGCCGCCGCCACGTCTGTTAGCCTCGCGCCGGGTTCCTTTAACCAGGTCCGGAGAGGCCAGGAAGGGGTCGGGCAGCTTGGACGAGAAGACGGTCCTCGACCGCGAGGACGTGCGGCGCACGCTGGTGCGGATCGCACACGAGATCGTCGAGAAGACGGGTGGCGAGGGGGTCGCGGTCGTGGGGATCCACCGTCGCGGCGCCGTCCTTGCGGCGCGCGTGCGTGACCTAGTGGCGGAGCTCGTAGGCGAGCCGGTGCCGCTCGGCGACATCGACATCAGCTTCTACCGCGACGACGTCGGCACGCGCGGGCCCGAGTATCAGCCCGTCGTCCATGCGTCGCACATCGACTTTCCGGTGGACGCCGCCACCGTCATCCTCGTGGACGACGTCCTCTACACCGGTCGCACGGTGCGCGCCGCGATCGATGCGCTGTTCGACTACGGCCGGCCCCGCCGGGTACAGCTCGCCGTGCTCGCCGATCGCGGCCACCGGGAGCTGCCGATCCGGCCGGACTACGTCGGCAAGAACCTGCCGACGGCGCGCGGCGAGCGGGTGAACGTCCGGGTCGAGGAGCTGGACGGCGTCGACGAGGTCGCGATCGTCGAGGGGGTGCCCGCATGAACGCCCACCTGCTGTCGGTCGACGACCTGAGCCGCGACGACATCGAGCGCATCCTCGGCCGCGCCGAGAGCTTCGCGGAGGTGTCCGGCCGCGAGATCAAGAAGGTCCCGACGCTCCGTGGACGCACCGTGATCAACCTCTTCTACGAGGCCTCGACGCGCACGCAGTCGAGCTTCGAGCTGGCCGCGAAGCGACTCTCCGCCGACCTCGTGACGATCAAGGCCGCCGGCTCGGCGGTCGACAAGGGGGAGTCGCTCAAGGACACGGTGCAGACCCTGTCCGCCTACGACCCCGCCATGATCGTGATCCGCTCGCCCCACGCCGGCGCGGCCGCGCTCGTGGCCCGCTGGACGCGCGCCTCGGTCGTCAACGCCGGCGACGGCAAGCACGAGCACCCCACGCAGGCGCTGCTCGACCTCTACACACTGCGTCGCCGCGCCGGCTCGCTCGAGGGCCTGAGCGTCTGGATCGTCGGCGACCTGCTGCACAGCCGGGTCGCCCGCTCGAACATCCTCGCGTTCGGGCGGATGGGCTGCCACGTGACGGTGTGCGGGCCGCCGACCCTCATCCCGCGCGGCATCGAGTCGCTCGGCTGCGAGGTGCGCCATTCCCTCGACGGCCTCGGCCAGGCGGACGTGGTGTACGCGCTGCGGATGCAGCGCGAGCGCATGCAGGGCTCATTCGTGCCCTCGCTGCGCGAGTACGCCGCGCAGTACCAGGTCGACGGCAGGAGGCTCGGGCCGAGTCAGCTGCTCATGCACCCCGGCCCCGTGAACCGGGGCGTGGAGCTGGCAGCGGAAGTGATCGACTCGCCGCAGGCGCTGATCACCGAGCAGGTCGAGTCGGGTGTGGTGGTGCGGATGGCCGTCCTCTACGAGCTGCTCGCGGGCCGAGGCGCGCCCGGCGCGGTGGAGGCGCCGGACCGGACGGAGCCCCAGCCGGCATGAGCGGTTTGGAGCTCGACCGCCAGGCGGTCGCGCCGGCCACGCTCCTCGTGCGCAGCGCCCGGCTGCTCGATCCACGGGCGCGGCTCAACGGGCGCGCCGACCTGCTGATCCGGGACGGCCGCGTGGCGGAGATCGGCGACGCCCTCGAACCGCCGGTGGGCGCGGAGGTCGTGGACGCCGAGGGCCTTCACGCGTTCCCCGCGTTCGTCGACCCGCATGTGCACCTGCGCACGCCCGGCCGCGAGGACGAGGAGGACCTCGAGACGGGCACCCGCGCGGCCGCCGCGGGCGGCTTCTGCGCGATCTTGGCCCAGCCGAACACCCACCCCGTGGTCGACTCGGCGCCCGTGCTTCGCTCGCTGCGCGAGCGAGCGGGGGTGGAGGCGCGCGTCCCGGTCGGCTTCATGGCGGCGATCACCGTGGGGCAGACAGGCGAGCTATTGACCGAGATGGCGGAGTTGGCCGATGCCGGCGCGGCGGGCTTCACGGACGACGGCCTCCCGGTGCGCTCGGCCGGCGTGATGCGGCTGGCGCTCCAGTACCAGCGTCTCGCCGGCCGGACGCTCGCGCTTCACGAGGAGGACCCGTCACTGTCGGGGGCCGGCGTGATGCACGAGGGCGCGGTGTCGGCGCTGCTCGGCGTGGCGGGCATCCCCTCGGTGTCGGAGTCCACGATTATCGCGCGCGACTGCGACCTCGCCAGATTCGAGCGCGGGCGAATCCACGTGCAGCACATCTCGGCGTGCGGGTCGCTGCGGGTGATCGAGCTGGCCAAGGACGCGGGCGTGGCGGTCACCGCCGAGGCGACGCCGCACCACCTGCTGCTCACCGACGAGGACGTGCGCTCGCTCGACACCAACATGAAGATGAACCCACCGCTGCGCGAGGAGCGCGACCGCCAGGCGCTGATCGACGCTCTGCGCTCCGGCGTGATCGACTGCATCGCGACCGACCATGCCCCTCACGCGCGCGAGGAGAAGGAGCAGCCGTTCGAGCTGGCCCCGATGGGCGTGACGGGGCTCGAGACCGCCTTCGCGGCGGTCCACACCGGGCTCGTCCTGCCGGGCGTGCTCGAGCTCGGCCTGGTCGTCGAGCGCATGACCGCGGGCGGAGAGCCGTTCGGCCTACCGACGCCGCGCCTCGAGCCCGGCGCCGAGGCGAACGTCTGCCTCGTCGATCTCGACGCCGAGTGGGAGGTGGGCGAGGCCGGCTACGAGAGCCGCTCCGCGAACTGCGCCTTCGCAGGGCGCCGGCTCACGGGCCGCGTGCGGATGACGATCGCAGGCGGAGCGGTGGCCTACCGCGAGCGCACCTTCACGCTGGGAGCCGTGGCTTGACGCCCGACGGGCGCGCCGACGGCTTCCTCCTGCTCGAGGACGGGGCGCGCTTCGACGGCGAGCTCGTCGGAGCGGTCGGCGCTGCAGGACGCGGAGAGGTCGTCTTCAACACGTCGATGTCGGGATATCAGGAGGCGGTCAGCGACCCGAGCTACGCCGGCCAGATCATCGTCTTCACGTATCCGCACGTGGGGAACTACGGCGTCTCGGCGGCCCACATGGAGTCGGACCGCATCCACGCGCGCGCGGTGATCATGCGCGAGGGGATGGATCGCGAGCACGCCGCGCAGGCCGAGGCCGGCTGGCTCACCTGGCTGGCCGACTGCGGCGTGCCCGCCCTGACCGGCGTGGACACGCGCGCGCTCGTGCGTCACATCCGCGATAAGGGCGCGATGCGCGGCGGCGTGTTCCCCGCGGACGCGCCGGAGATCGACGCCCACGAGCGGATCGAGGCGGAGCCGCCGATGGCCGGCCGTGACCTGGCACGCCAGGTCACGCCATCGGAGGCTCAGCTGTTCGGCGACGGCGAGGGCCCGCTCGTCGTGGGCATCGACACCGGCATCAAGGCGTCGATCGTGCGCAACCTGCGCGAGCGGGGAGCGCGGCTCGAGCTCCACCCGTGCACGGTCACGGCGGACGAGCTGCTCGCACGCGCCCCCGATGCCGTCTTCCTGGCGAACGGCCCCGGCGACCCGGCGGCGCTCGAATACGTGGTGGAGACCGTACGCGGCGTGGTCGGCAAGGTGCCGGTCTGGGGCATCTGCCTCGGCCACCAGCTGCTCTGCCGCGCGGTCGGGCTCGAGACCTTCAAGCTGCCGTTCGGCCACCGCGGCGCGAACCACCCGGTCAAGGACCTCGAAACCGGGCGCATCGAGATCACCTCGCAGAACCACGGCTTCGCGGTGCGCGGCCCCGACGGCGAGCGCACGATCGGGACCGACCAGCCGGTGCGCTGGGAGACGGACTTCGGCATCGCCGAGCTGCAGCAGCTGAACCTCTACGACCGCACCGTCGAGGGGCTCGTGCTGCGGGACGTCCCCGGGTCGACGGTGCAGTACCACCCCGAAGCGGGTCCGGGTCCGCATGACGCCGTACATCTCTTCGACCGGTTCATGGAGGCGGTCGGATGACGCTGCAATGCTTCGCCGGCCGGCGTCCCCGCCCCCCGGCGTGCCCAGCACGCCTTCGGAGCTGCGTCCTTGCCCAGCTCGCTTCTCCCGCCCCGGACTCGCCTCCTTCGGAGCGCCTCGTTGCCGCGTAGAGAGGACCTCCGCAAGATCCTCGTCATCGGCTCCGGGCCGATCGTGATCGGCCAGGCCGCCGAGTTCGACTACTCGGGCGCGCAGGCCTGCAAGGTGCTGCTCGAGGAGGGCTACGAGGTGGTGCTCGTCAACTCGAACCCGGCCACGATCATGACCGATCCCGAGTTCGCCAACGCCACCTACATCGAGCCATTGCTGCCCGCGTCGGTGGCGAAGGTGATCGAGCGCGAGAAGCCCGACGCCATGCTGCCCACGCTCGGCGGCGGCACGGCGCTCGACCTCGCCCGCCAGCTCTCCGAGGACGGCACGCTCGCCAGGCACCGCGTCGAGCTGATCGGCGCCGATTACGACGCGATCCGGCGCGCCGAGGACCGCGACCTCTTCCGCGCCACGATGGAGCGCGCCGGCCTGCGGGTACCGCGCAGCGCGGCCGTCAAGTCGATGCGCGAGGCGGAGCGCGCCCTGCCGGAGATAGGGCTGCCAGCGATCGTGCGGCCCGGCTTCACGATGGGCGGCGCCGGCGGCGGCATCGCACGCACGGAGCTCGAGTACCGCCAGGTGGTCGCCGAGGGACTGGCGGCGTCGCCGATCGGCCAGGTGCTCGTCGAGGAGTCGGTGATCGGCTGGGGCGAGTTCGAGCTCGAGGTGATGCGCGACCAGAACGACAACGTCGTGATCGTCTGCTCGATCGAGAACATCGACCCGATGGGCGTGCACACGGGCGACTCGGTCACGGTGGCGCCGCAGCAGACGCTCACCGACGCTCAGTACCAGAAGCTACGCGACCAGGCGCTCACCGTGATCCGGGCGGTCGGCGTCGAGACGGGCGGCTCGAACATCCAGTTCGCGGTCAACCCGGCCACCGACGAGATCGTGGTGATCGAGATGAACCCGCGCGTGTCGCGCTCGTCGGCGCTCGCCTCGAAGGCCACCGGCTTCCCGATCGCGAAGATCGCCGCGCGGCTAGCCGTGGGCTACGCGCTCGAGGAGATCGACAACGACATCACGCGCAAGACGCCCGCGAGTTTCGAGCCGACGATCGACTACGTGGTGGTGAAGTGGCCGCGCTTCGCGTTCGAGAAGTTCCCCGGCGCCGACGGCCAGCTGCACACCTCGATGCAGTCCGTGGGCGAGGCGATGGCGATCGGCCGCACCTTCAAGCAGGCCTTCGTCAAGGCGATGCGCTCGCGCGAGCTCGACGTTCACCACTCGGACTTCCCCGACGACCTGCTCGGCTACCTGTCGACGCCCTCGCACGATCGCTACGAGGTGATCTTCGAGGCGATCCGCCGCGGGCGCTCGGAGGCGGAGCTCTGCGAGGCGACCGGGATCGACCCGTGGTTCATGGCCGAGGTGGCGGCGCTCGCGCGCGGGGAGGATCCCGAGGCCGGCCTCGAGCGCTCGTTCAAGTCGGTCGACACCTGCGCGGCCGAGTTCGAGGCCGAGACGCCGTACTTCTACTCGGGATGGGAGCGCCGCGCGGCGCACGAGGTGGAGCGCGGCGACCGGTCGAGCGTCGTGATCCTCGGCTCGGGGCCGAATCGCATCGGTCAGGGGATCGAGTTCGACTACTGCTGCGTGCACGCCGCCATGACGGTGCGCGCGTCCGGACGCGACGCCGTGATGGTCAACTGCAACCCCGAGACCGTCTCGACGGACTACGACACGTCGAACCGGCTCTACTTCGAGCCGCTGACGCTCGAGGACGTGATGGGCGTGATCGAGGTCGAGGAGCCCGAGGGTGTGATCGTTCAGTTCGGCGGCCAGACGCCGCTGCGGCTCGCGCGGCCGCTCGCGGACGCGGGCGTGCCGCTGCTCGGAACCCCGGTCGAGTCGATCCACCTCGCCGAGGACCGGCCGAGCTTCGGCGCCCTGCTCGACGACCTCGGCCTGAAGGCGCCGCCCTACGCGACGGCGGGATCGAAGGAGGAGGCGCTTCGCGCCGCGGAGGCTGTGGGCTACCCGCTGCTCGTGCGGCCCTCGTACGTGCTCGGCGGACGCGCGATGGAGATCTGCTACTCGCGCGCTTCGCTCGCCGACTACCTCGAGCGCGTGCAGAGCGAGTCCACCATCTTCCTCGACCGCTTCCTCGAGAACGCGATCGAGGTCGACGTCGACGCGCTCTGCGACGGCGAGACGGTGGAGATCGGGGCGATCATGCAGCACGTGGAGGAGGCCGGGGTCCACTCGGGCGACTCCGCGTGCGTGATCCCCGCGATGTCGCTCGGCCCGGACATGCTCCGGCACGTGGAGGAGGCCACGGCACAGGTTGCGCTGCGGCTCGGGGTGGTCGGCCTGATCAACATCCAGTACGCCGTCTACGGCGACGACGAGCTATACGTGATCGAGGCGAACCCGCGCGCGTCGCGCACCGTGCCGTTCGTTTCGAAGGCGATCGGCGTGCCCCTCGCGAAGATCGCCTGCCGGCTGATGCTCGGCGAGAGGCTCGCCGACATGGGGCTCGAGATCCCGCGCAACCCCGGCCATGTCTCGGTGAAGGAGGCGGTGCTGCCCTTCGGTCGCTTCCCGCGCGCCGACGCCCTGCTCGGGCCCGAGATGAAGTCGACCGGCGAGGTGATGGGCGTCGCCTCCGACTACCCGGCCGCGTTCGGCAAGGCGCAGGCCGCGGCCGGCGCGGAGCTGCCGGGCAGCGGCACCGTCTTCATCTCGGTCACGGACGGCGACAAGCCGGCCGCCACGCAGATCGCCGCCGGCTTTCACGACATGGGCTTCCGCGTGCTAGCGACCGGCGGGACGGCCACCGCCATCCGCCGCATGGGCGTGCCGGTCGAGCGGATCCGCAAGCTCTCCGAGGGCTCGCCGAACGTGGTCGAGCGGATCGACGCGGGCGAGGTCGACCTCGTGATCAACACGCCCACGGGCTCGGGGGCGCGCGCCGACGGCTACGAGATCCGCCGCGCCGCGATCGGGCGCGGGATCCCCTGCATCACCACGATGTCCGGGGCGAGTGCGGCGCAGCGGGCGATTCGGGCGAGCCGGTCCGGCGAGATCTCGGTCACCTCGCTGCAGGAGCTGCACGGGCTCGCGCCCGTGCAAGAGCGTGAAGGCAGCCGCGCCGGCTGACCAGCGGACGCTCGCGCCGCCGGAGCGGCGTCTTGCGCGGGTCACGGGCGTCGAGCGGCTCGGTGCCTACCGGCTGCTCAGCGTGCTGGACGCCGACGGTCCAACCGACCCGCGGCCGGGCCAGTTCTACATGCTCGCCGCCGAGCACGGCTGGGGCGGCGGAGCCGACGAGCGGCCCTACCTGCCGCGGGCGTTCTCGCACGCGCGCGCCTCGGCCGCGCCGGACGGCCTCGGACTGCAGTTCCTGCTCGAGGACGTGGGCCCGGGCACGCATCGCCTGTCGGAGCTCTCTCCAGGCGACGGCCTCTGGCTGCTCGGGCCGCTTGGGATCGGCTTCCGGGCACCCGCTCCCGGTGCGCGCCCGCTGCTCGTGGGCGGTGGGATCGGCGCGGCGCCGATCCTCTGCCTCCAGAACGAGCTCCCGAAGGCGCGCGCGCTTCTCGGGTTCCGCGGCGCCGAGCACGCCCAGGCGGCCGCGCTCTTCGCGGGCGATCCGCACATCGCGACCGACGACGGCTCGGTCGGCCGCCGCGAGCTCGTGACGGAGGCGCTCGCGCGCGCGCTCGATTCCGAGCCTCGCGCCAGCGTCTACGCGTGCGGCCCGCCGGCGATGCTCGAGGCGGTCCGGGCGCTGTGCTCGGGACGCGGCGTGCCAGCGCAGCTCGCGCTCGAGTCGGGCATGGCGTGTGGCTATGGGGCCTGCTTCGGCTGCGTCGTGCCGACCCGGGAGGGATACGTGCGGCTGTGCGTCGACGGCCCGGTGCTCGACGCGGCCGCCCTCGAGACCGCCCTCTTCCCGGGGGCCGGGCACTGAGCGCCATCGAGCTCTGCGGCGTCCGGCTGCGCGGCCCGGTGCTGAACGGCTCGGGCACGTTCGACGCCATAGCGGCACGGCGCGCCTTCGGCGACATGCTGCTGGACCGCTTCCCGTTCGACGCGTTCGTGTCGAAGACGATCACGGCCGAGCCGCGCCAGGGCAACCCGCCGCCGCGGCTGTGGGAGACGCCCGCCGGCCTGATCAACTCGATCGGCCTGCCCAACAAGGGCCTGGACGGGTTTCTCGCCTCCGACCTGCCTCAGCTCGCCGAGCTGCCGGTGCCGCTGGTGGTGTCGGTCATGGGGTTCAGCCGTGACGAGCTCGCGTCGCTCGCGGGCGCCGCGTGCGAGCGCGACGAGGTGGCGATGGTCGAGCTGAACGTGTCCTGCCCGAACGTCGAGACCGGCCTGATCATGGGCGCCGACCCCGATGAGACGGCGCGCGCGCTCGAGCGCGTCCGGCCGGTGACCGACAGGCCGCTGATCGTGAAGCTCACGCCGAACGCGAACGACCCGGCGGCCGTGGCGCGCGCCGCGGAGGGCGCCGGCGCGGACGCCGTCTCGCTGATCAACACGCTGAAGGGCACGGCGCTCCATCCGCGCACCCGGGCGGCATGGCTCGGCGCCGGCAGCGGCGGCGTCTCCGGCCCCGCGGTGCGGGCGATCGCGCTGGAGCAGGTTCGCTCGGTCGCCGCGGCCGTCGAGATCCCCGTGATCGGGATGGGCGGCATCGCGAGCGGCCGGCACGCCGCCGAGTTCATGGCGGCCGGCGCGGCGGCGGTGGCCGTCGGCACGGAGAGCTTCCGCGACCCGGCCGCCGGAGCGAGGATCGCGGCCGAGCTGGCGGGCGGCGCGGCGCCGGGGTGACCGCCGGCGGGGCCGGCGCCCGGCCTGGACGCCCGTTCGAGCCCATCCGGGGGACAGGGCCGGTCGTTTTCCACGCAAACTGCGGCGTCTTCCTCGAACGATCGGAGTATGTGCGCAGTTGATACAAGAAAACCCCTGCAAACCGACCGAAAACGCTCAAGGACCCGCAACCGCGCTCAAGCTCAGGTCGAGGTCTAGCCGAATTCGCGGATTTTTTGCCGTTTCGGCCTCGACGCCCAGAATGAAGCGTGTACTATCGCCGCCCATGCCGGTCGCCCCCGAAACGCCCGCCAAGCCTCACGCGGCGGGTCTTGCCCCGGAGCGGTCACTGACACAACGGATGGACGCACTCAAGCGGGCGAACGAAATCCGCATGCGGCGGGCGCGGCTGAAGCGCGATCTCAAGGCCGGCCGCGTCCTCGTCCACGGCCTGCTCCTCGACCCGCCGGAGTACCTGCTCACGGCCAAGGTCTTCGATCTGCTGCTGGCGGTCCCGAAGTACGGCCGCGTGAAGGTGAACCGCATTCTCACGCACTGCCGGATCTCCCCGAGCAAGACGATCGGCGGTCTCTCGCAGCGCCAGCGCGACGAGCTCGTCTCGTACCTGCGCCGATAGCCCGCGACGCCACCCCGATCCTCGTCATCACGGGTCCGTCGGGGGTAGGCAAGGGCACGCTGATCAAGGCCCTGCTCGAGCGCCAGCCCGGGCTGCAGCTGTCGGTGTCGGCTACCACCCGCCCGCCGCGTCCGGATGAGCTGAACGGGGTCGACTATCATTTTCTGAGTCGGCCCGACTTCGATCGCCGGGTGGCCGCGGGCGAGTTCGTGGAGCACGCGGTGTACGCCGGTCACAGCTACGGCACGCTTCGGAGCGAGCTTCAGCGCCCCGCCGACGGGATCGTGCTCGAGATCGACGTGCAGGGCGCGCGTCAGGTCCGCGAGACGCTCCCCGACGCGACGCTCGTGTTCATCGAGCCGCCCTCGTTCGACGCTCTGCGCGAGCGGCTCGCGGGACGCGGGTCGGACTCGGCCGAACAGGTCGAGCGCCGCCTCGGCGCGGCGCGGGAGGAGGTGGCGGCGGCGGGCGAGTTCGACCACCGTGTGGTGAACGACGACTTCGACGCCGCGCTGGCTGAGCTCTCGCGGCTGGCCGCTACCATGGTCGAGCCGTGATCAAGCCACGACTCGACAAGCTGCTCGAGGGGGTCGACTCGCACTACGCGTGCGTGCTCGTCTCCGCCAAGCGCGCCCGCCAGATCAACTCCTACTACCACAACCTCGGCGAGGGCACCTTCGACGAGTACCCGCCGCCGATGGTCGACACGGGCTCGAAGAACTACCTGAAGATCTCCCTGGAGGAGATCGCGGCCGGGAAGATCAAGTACCGGTACCGGTAGGCGGCTGCCGGTGGCGCGCGTCCTGCTCGGAGTCACCGGCGGGATAGCCGCCTACAAGGGCGTCGAGCTGGCGCGGCTCGCCATCGCGGGGGGACACCAGCTCCGCGTCGTCCAGACGCCCGACAGCCTCCACTTCGTCGGGAGGGCGACCTTCGAGGGCATCACCGGCGCGCCCGTTCTCGTGGACGAGTTCGAGCCCGACCCGGCGCGCGGCGCCTACCCGGGCGAGGCGCGGCCCGACCACGCGCCGATCTCGCACCTCGAGTTGGTCGCGCGCTGCGAGGTCATGTGCGTCGCGCCTGCCTCGGCGAACACGCTCGCCAAGCTCGCGACGGGGCTCGCCGACAACCTGCTCACCAGCGCGGCGCTTGCGAACGTCGCGCCGCTCGTGCTCGCGCCGGCGATGAACAACGGAATGTGGGAGCACCCGGCGACGCGCCGCAACGTCGAGACGCTCACGGAGCGCGGCGCCCGCATCGTCGGGCCGGACACCGGCGCACTCGCCTCGAAGGGCGAGCGGGGCGCCGGACGCCTGGCCGAGCCGGCGCGCATCCTCGAGGCGATCGAGGGCGAGCTCGCCACCGGCGGGCCGATGGACGGCATGCGGGTGCTCGTAACGGCCGGCGGCACGCGCGAGCCGATCGACTCGGTACGCTACGTCGGCAACCGCTCGTCGGGCCGGATGGGCCTGGCACTCGCCGCCGAGGCGGCCAGGCGCGGCGCCGACGTGACGCTCGTGTCCGCGAACGTCGCGCTGGCGGAGCCGCCGCAGGTCGAGACGATCCCGGTCGAGACGGCCGCCGACCTAGGTGCGGCCGTACGCGAGCGCTTCGCGAACACGGACGTCCTCCTCATGGCCGCCGCGCCCGCCGACTTTCGCCCGGCCGAACCGGCCACGGGCAAGATCAAGAAGGCGGGGCGCGACGGCCTCGTCGTCGAGCTCGAGCCGACAGCGGACATCCTCGCCGCGATCGCGGAAGCGCGCCGTCCCGACCAGACGATCGTGGGCTTCGCCGCGGAGCACGGCGAGGGCGCCGTGGCGCGCGGACGCGAGAAGCTCGAGCGCAAGCGTCTCGACGCGGTCGTGGTGAATGACATCGCGCGCGCGGACGTAGGCTTCGAGAGCATCGACAACGAGGTCACGATCGTGACCGCCGCGGGCGAGCGAGTGGTCCCGAAGGGCGCGAAATCGGCGGTCGCCGCGGCGATTCTCGACGAGGTGGAGCAGCTCAGAACGACCGCCGCCGAGCCGACTACCTTGAAGGCAAGGCCATGAGCGGCGAGGGCGCATACGAGTTCTTCAAGAAGGGCAGCGAGCTGCTCGAGCGCGGTGACTTCATGGCAGCGGCGGTCCCGCTCGAGCGGGCGCGCAGCCTCGAGCCCGACAAGAGCTCGATCCGCGAGGCGCTCGGCCGCGCCTACTTCCGCTCGGCGCGCTTCACCGAGGCGGCGGAGGAGTTCGCGGCGGTGGTGGAACGCTACCCGGTGAACGACTACGCGCACTTCTGCCTCGGGCGCTCGCTCGAGAAGACCGGACGCACCCAGGAGGCGCGCAAGCACGCCACGCTCGCGGCCAGCATGCGGCCCGACCGCAAGGACTACCAGGCGTTCCGCGAGCGCCTGCGCGCCGCCTGAGCGGCGCCCGTGCGCGCGCTCGTCCAGCGAGTCAGCGAGGCGGCCGTGAGCGTCGAGGGACGCGAGGTCGCCCGCATCCACGCCGGGATGCTCGTGCTGCTCGGCGTGCGGCGCGGGGACGGCCCCTCCGAGGCCGACCGGCTCGCCACCAAGCTCGAGAAGCTGCGCATCTTCCCGGACACCGACGGCGTCATGAACCTCTCGGTCCGCGAGGCGCAGGGCGAGATCCTCGTGGTCTCGCAGTTCACGCTCTACGGCGACGCCCGCAAGGGCAACCGGCCGAGCTACGTCGACGCCGCCCCTCCCGACGACGCCGAGCCGCTCTACGAGCGCGTTCGACGCTCGCTCGGCGCCCCGGGCGGTGTCTTCGGGGCACGCATGCAGGTCGCGCTCGTGAACGACGGGCCGGTGACGCTTCTCGTCGAGGCGTGAGCCAGGCTAGGCTGGCGCCATGAACGACACTCAGGCCGCGGTCGTGCGGGCGCTCTGCGAAACGGTGGTTCCGCGAATCGAGCGAGCCGAGGATCCCGGCGGCTTCTGGTCCCGGAGTGGTGCCGAGGTGGGCGCGGCGGAGGCGCTCGCCGAGTTCGTCGACGCCATGCCGCCGACGCAGCGCGACGGGCTCGGCCAGCTGCTCGAGGGGCTGGGACGGATGGGCTTCGTGAGCGCGTCGCTTCGCTCGCGTGAGCAGATCCTGCGCAACCTTCCGGCGCTGGGTGCCGAGGCGGCCGTGGGCGGGCAGGCCCTCGTGGGGCTGGCGCTCTTCCTCGCCTACGGCATGCCGGACCCGGCGACCGGCGTCAACCCGTTCTGGAGCGAATTCGGATATCCCGGACCGCTCGACGTGCCCGCGGCCGGGGACCCGGCCCCGGAGCCGCTCGTACCACACGGCGACACGACCTGGGAGGCTGACGCCGTCGTGGTGGGCTCGGGCGCCGGCGGGGGCGTGATCGCGGCGGAGCTCGCCGCGGCCGGTCTCCACGTGATCGTGCTCGAGGCCGGCGGCGTCTACCGGGACGCCGACCTGCCCGCGTACGAGCTGTGGGCCTACCAGAACCTGTACTGGCGCGGCGGCCCCAACCCGACGGCGGAGATGAACGTGGCGCTGTACGCGGGCTCGACCTGGGGCGGGGGCACCACCATCAACTGGACGAACTGCCTGCGCACGAAGCCGTGGGTGCGTGAGCAGTGGGCGCGCGAGCACGGGCTCGAAGGCGTCGACGGACCTGACTTCGACCGCCACCTCGACGCGGTCTGGCAGCGGCTCTCCGTGAACGACCGCTGCTCTCACCTGAACGGCACGCAGGAGTCGATGCGCCGCGGCGCCCAGGCGCTCGGCTGGTCCTTCAAGACGATCACCCGCAACATCGACGAGTCGCGCTATACGCCGGAAACCGCCGGCTTCATCGGCTTCGGCGATCGCACCGGCGCGAAGCGCTCCACCGCCAAGACCTACCTGGCGGACGCGGTCGCGCGCGGCACCGAGCTCGTCGCGCACTGCTTCGCCGAGCGCATCCTCGTCGAGGGCGGGCGTGCGGCCGGTGTCGAGGCCGCTTACAACGACCCCGAGACGGGTGCGGGCGGACGCGTGACGGTGCGCGCGCCGCGCGTTGTAGTCGCCTGCGGCGCGCTCGAGTCGCCCGCGCTCCTGCTGCGCTCGGGGATCGGCGGGCCGGCCGTCGGGCAGAACCTGCGTCTACACCCCTGCACGGCGATCTTCGGAAGCTACGACCACGACCAGCGCGCCTGGTGGGGGGCGCCGCACGCCGCGCTCGTCGACGAGTTCGCGAATGTGGAGGACGGCTACGGCTTCCTGATCGAGGCCACGCAGTACGCGGTCGGCACGGCGGCGTCGGCGCTCCCGTTCACCACCGGCGCCGAGCACAAGCGGCTGATGTCCGAGTTTCGAAGCGGGGCGTCCTTCATCGGCCTCGTGCGCGACCACGGAGGCGGGCGGGTGGCGCTCGACGAGGCCGGCCAGGCACTGCCCTGGTACTCACTCGACGACCCGCTCGACGTTCGCAACACCCACCGGGCGATCGAGGCACAGGTGCGGCTGCACGTCGCGGCGGGCGCGCGCGAGATCAGCGCCCTTGCGGCGGGCATGCCGCGCTGGCGTGTCGGCGACGACGTGGACCGCTATGTGGAGCGCCTGAAGCGTGTGCCCCTGGGCGCCGGGGGTTTCAAGCTGTTCGCGGCGCACCAGATGGGGACCTGCCGGATGGGAGCCGATCCGTCCACGAGCGTCGCGAACCCGTACGGCGAGCTGCACGACACCGCGGGGGTGTGGATCGGCGACGCAAGCGCGTTCCCGACTCCCTCGGGGACCAACCCGATGATCACGATCATGGCGCTCGCGAGCCGCACGGGCGAGGCCATCAAGGCGGCGAGCCCGGCTGCGGCCGCCGCAACCGCCTAAGGAGGAGACACCCCGTGGCAATCGCATCCGACGCCGGCGTCCGCGACAAGCTCTTCATCGGAGGCCGCTGGGTCGAGCCCGTCGGCACCGGCATGATCGATGTGGTCAACCCCACCACCGAGGAGGTGATCGGCCGCGTTCCCGAGGGCACCGCCGAAGACGCCGATCGCGCCGTGCTCGCGGCGCGCGAGGCCTTCGACGGCTGGGCGCAGGTGTCGCCCTACGAGCGCGCGCGGGTGTGTGCCGCGATCGGCGCGAAGCTGACCGAGCGCGGCGACGAGATAGCCGCGCTGATCACGAGCGAGATGGGCATGCCGATCGGCTTCTCGCGCATGATCCAGGCGGGCCTCCCGTCGGTCACGTTCTCCTCGATGCTCGAGCTCGTGGAGGAGATCGCCTGGGAGGAGGAGGTCGGCAACTCGCTGATCGTGCGCGAGCCCGCGGGCGTCGTCGCGGCGATCACGCCGTGGAACTACCCGCTTCACCAGATCGCGAACAAGGTAGCGCCCGCGATCGCGGCCGGCTGCACCGTCGTGCTGAAGCCGAGCGAGGTCGTGCCGCTGAACGCGTTCGTCCTCGCCGAGATCTGCGAGGAGGTGGGGCTGCCGGCCGGGGTGTTCAACCTCGTGACGGGCACCGGGCCGGTCGTCGGCGAGGCGATCGTCGCGCACCCGGAGACCGACATGGTCTCCTTCACCGGCTCGACGCGCGCGGGCCGGCGCGTGTCCGAGCTCGCGGCCGAGCGCGTCCGGCCGGTGTCGCTCGAGCTCGGCGGCAAGTCACCGAACGTGATCCTCGATGACGCCGACATCGAGCAGGCGGTCACGGACGGCGTGGCCAAATGCTTCCTCAACTCGGGTCAGACCTGCTCCGCCCTCACACGCATGCTCGTGCCGCGCGAGCGCCTGGCCGAGGCGGAGGCCATCGCCGCGGTCGTGGCCGAGGCGTTCGCGCCGGGCGACCCGTTCGAGGACGGCTCGGCGCTCGGGCCGCTCGTGTCGGATGTCCAGCGCGAGCGCGTGCGCGGCTACATCGAGACGGGCGAGGCGGAGGGGGCGAAGCTAGTGACCGGCGGCGCCGAGCCGCCCGACGGCCTTCAGCGCGGCTACTTCGTCCGGCCGACGGTCTTCTCCGACGTGACGAGCGACATGACGATCGCCCAGGAGGAGATCTTCGGCCCCGTGCTCGCGATCATGCCGTACGACGGCGAGGAGGATGCGGTCCGGATCGCGAACGACACGATCTACGGCCTGGCCGGCGGCGTATGGTCGGCGGACGAGGAGCGCGCGAAGCGCGTCGCGGCCCGGATCCGCACAGGCCAGGTCGAGATCAACGGCGGCGCCTTCAACCCGCTCGCCCCGTTCGGCGGCTACAAGCAGTCCGGTCACGGCCGCGAGCTCGGTCGCTACGGCCTCGAGGAGTTCCTCGTGGCGAAGGCGCTGCAGCTGTAGGCGGAGGTGGCCGGCCCGGCCGGCGGCGCGCAGGGTCCGGTGGGCGTGTTCCGCTGCCGGGCTTCCGCGCATGTTGCGTGTGTCGAAGCTGCCTATAATCGGCTGTCGCTAGGACTTTCAGTCGTACGCGCCCGCCCAGTGCAGGCGCGCCTGGAGGTGGGCTTCGCAGCCCACCTTTTTTCATCAGTGAACATGCATCCGGATCCCCTCCAGACAGACATCGAAGAGCGCCTCGCGGCCGTCGAGCCGCAGGTCGAGCTGCTCGCGTGCGAGCGGGTCGGCACGGAGCGGCTGAGGCTCTTCATCGACCACCCGAATGGGGTCGACCTCGAGCTCTGTGAGCGGGTCACGAACCACCTGCGCGACCTGCTCGTGGACTACGGGCTCGAGGTCTCATCGCCCGGTCCGCAGCGGCCGCTGTCGAAGCCGGATCACTTCCGCCGCTTCCTCGGCCAGCGCGCGCGTCTCCGGCTGCGCGAGCCGCGGGACGGCCACAAGAGCTTCACCGGGGAGCTCGTCGGCGCAAGCGACGAGGAGGTCACGCTCGCTGCCGACACCGGGGTCCTGACGATCCCGTACACCGACATCAACCGGAGTAACTTGCTCCCCGAGGCGGCCGGCCGGGCCGGACGCGCAGGGAAGGAGTCGGAGGGATGACGAAGGAGATCGTTGAGGCCGTAGGGGTCCTCGAGCGCGAAAAGGGAATCTCGGCCGACCGGCTGATGGCGGCGCTCGAGGACGCCCTGCTCTCGGCCTACAAGAAGACACAGGACGCCGCCAAGTACGCGCGCGTCGAGGTCGACCGCTCGAGCGGCGACTTCCGCGTCTACGAGCTCATCCTTCCGCCGGACCTCGAGGAGCAGCTGCTCGACGAGGTCGAGGAGGAGGCCGGCGAGCCGACCGTGGATCCGGAGACCGGCGAGATGGTCTACCCCGAGCCGCCCGAGATCGACCAGGAGCGGCTGATGCAGTACCGCGACCAGATCGAGGAGCGGGACGCCACCCCCGACGACTTCGGCCGCATCGCCGCCCAGACCGCCAAGCAGGTGATCCTCCAGCGCATCCGCGAGGCGGAGCGGGACAACGTGTTCCAGGAGTACGAGGACCGCCTCGGCGAGCTGATCACCGGCATCGTCCAGCAGTCCGACTCGCGCTACACGCTCGTGCAGCTGCGCGAGCGGGTCGAGGCGCTGCTGCCCCGCGGCGAGCAGGTGCACGGCGAGCGTTACGACCACGGCCAGCGCATCAAGGCGATCATCACCGACGTCTCGAGCCAGGCGAAGGGCCCGTCGATCATCGTCTCGCGCCGCTCGCCCGAGCTGATACGGGCGCTCTTCGAGCTCGAGGTCCCAGAGATCGCCGACGGCCTCGTGGAGATCGAGAACGTAGCGCGGGAGCCCGGCTACCGCTCGAAGATCGCCGTGGTCTCGCACGCGTCCGGCGTTGATCCGGTGGGCGCCTGCGTGGGCCCACGCGGCTCGCGCGTGCGGATGGTCGTGTCCGAGCTGCGCGGCGAGAAGATCGACATCATCCCCTTCAACGAGGAGCCGGCCCGCTTCGTGGCCAAGGCTCTCTCGCCGGCGCGCGTGCGAGAGGTGCTGGTGGACGACGAGGCGAAGCAGGCCACCGTGATCGTCCCGGACGACCAGCTCTCGCTCGCCATCGGAAAGGACGGGCTGAACGCGCGCCTCGCGGCGCGCCTCACCGGTTGGCGCGTGGACATCCGCTCCGAGACCGAGTTCGCCGAGGAGGAGGCGGAGATGGGCTACCAGGAGGAGGAGGTCTCCGGCCGCTGCGCAGCCATCCTGGCGAACGGCAAGCGCTGCCCGAACGCCTCGCTTCCGGGATCGCGCTACTGCGGCCTGCCCGCCCACCAGGAGCTCGAGGGAACCGGCTCCGACTATCTGGTGCCGCCTGACGACGACGGAGGCGAGCCGGCGGAGGAGCGATCCGGCGAAGAGCAGCCATCGGCCGACGAGCTCGTCGAGGAGCAGCCCTCGCTGGAGGAGGTCCTCGAGGGCGAGCCGTCGCCCGAGGAGCTGCTCGAGAACGAGCCCTCGGCCGACGAGGTGCTCGAGGAGCAACCGTCGGTCGAGGAGGTCGTGGACGAGCAGCCCGGCGCGGGTGAGCTCGTCGCCGAGGAGGCCCAGGAGGGCGAGCAGCGGTAGCTGCGTTTCGGCGCTGCGTGGGCTGCGGGCGCTCGCTCCCCAAGGCCGAGCTGCTTCGACTGGTGCGTGCCGCCGGCGACCGCGTGGTGCCCGACCCCACGGCGGGAGCGGAGGGCCGTGGCGCGTACGTGTGTAAGCGACCCGACTGCGCCGCTACTCTCGGCTCAGGACGGTCGCTCGCCCGCTCGTTTCGGGCGCCCGTGACCGTCGATGACGAAACCGTAGACTTGATCCGCGAATGGCAAAGAAGCGCGTCCACGAGATAGCCAAGGAGCGAGGCATCCAGAGCAAGGAGGCCCTCGCGATCCTGCAGAAGGCGGGCGTTTCCGTGACGACCGCTTCTTCGAGCGTCGAGGAGGCCGACGCCGCGCGCGCGTTCGGCAACGGCGCTTCGGCGGTTCCCGCGGCGGAGCCCGTCGTCGAGGCGCCCGCGCCCGCGGCGCAGCCGCAGCCGGACGGCGACGGTGCAGGCGGCGAATCCGGCACGGCGGACGGTGCGCAGGCCGCGGCGCGCCCCGGGACGGAACGCCCCGGCCCGTCGCGGCAGGGCGGCTCACAGCGGGGCGGCCCTCAGCAGGCCGGTGACCAGCGACCGCGCGCGCCCATCCAGCGCCCGCCCACCCCGGAGGGCGACGTCCGAAGGGCGGGCCCGGCCGGACGCGGCCCGCGCATCCTTCAGGACGCTCCTCCGCCCGACCAGCAGCGCCAGCCCGGCGGCCCGCAGGGCGGGCAGCGCGGCGGCGGGCGCCAGGCCGAGCGTCCTGGCGGCAGGCCCGGCGGGCCGGACGGTCCGGGGGCAGCCGGCGGCCCGCCTCGCGGCGGTCCCCGGCCCACGCGCGGCGGGCGCGCCGGCGAGGGTGGCGGAGCGGCCGGCCCCGGCGGGCGGCGCCGGCGCGTCGTGATCGACTCCCAGGCGGCGCGGCGCGATCGCACGCCGCCACCGCCGCAGCAGCCCGCCCGGCGCGGCCGCGGCAGGCGCAGGCGCCCGCAATGGGTCGAGCCGGACCTCGAGGCGGAGGCTCGCGCAAAGGCGGAGGCCGAGCAGCGCGAGGACCCTGCGGTCCCGGTGCGTTCCGGCTCGACGGTCAAGGAGGTAGCGGAGTCGCTCCAGCTGGCCGCGCCCGAGGTGATCAAGAAGCTGATGGAGCTGGGGGAGATGGCCACGCTCACCCAGACGCTCTCGGATGAGGCGATCATGGTGCTCGCCGAGTCCTTCGAGAAGAGGGTCGAGATGGTGTCGGCCGCCGACGAGGTCGAGGCCGAGCCGGTCTTCGAGGATTCAGACGACGAGCTGATCGAGCGGCCGCCCGTGATCACGATCATGGGCCACGTCGACCACGGGAAGACGAGCCTGCTCGACGCGATCCGCGAGACCGAGGTGGCCGCGGGGGAGGCGGGCGGCATCACCCAGCACATCGGCGCCTACCAGGTGCACCACGACGACCACACGATCACCTTCCTCGACACGCCGGGTCACGAGGCATTCACGGCGATGCGCGCACGAGGGGCGAAGGTCACGGACATCGCGGTCATCGTCGTCGCCGCCGACGACGGCGTGATGCCGCAGACCGTCGAGGCGATCGACCACGCCAATGCCGCCGGCGTTCCGGTGATGGTCGCCGTGAACAAGATCGACAAGGAGGGCGCGGACCCGAACCGCGTGCGCGGCGAGCTCGCCCAGCAGGGACTGACGCCGGCGGACTGGGGTGGCGACACGGAGTTCGTAGACGTCTCCGCAAAGACGCGGCAGAACCTCGACGACCTGCTCGAGACGCTCGTCACCCTGGCGGAGATCCAGGAGCTCCGCGCGAATCCCGACGCCGAGGCGTCCGGCTTCGTGATCGAGTCACGCCTCGATCCGGGCCGCGGGCCGGTTGTGTCGCTGCTGATCAACCGCGGCCGCATGAAGGTCGGCGACTCGCTCGTCGCGGGCGAGCACTGGGGACGCGTCCGAGCGATGCACGACTACCGCGGGCAGCGCCTGGAGCACGCGCTACCGGGGATGCCGGTCGAGATCCTCGGCTTCGACGGCGTACCCGACGCCGGCGAGCATTTCCGGGTGGTCGAGAACGATCGCGACGCGAAGCGGCTCGCGAACGAGCGCGGGATCCGCGTGAAGCAGGAGGCGCTCGCGCGCCAGGCGGGGCGGCGGGTTTCGCTCGAGGACGTGCTGGCACGGGCGGAGCGCGGCGAGAAGGAGCTCAACCTGGTGCTGAAGGCCGACGTCGCGGGTTCGCTCGAGGCGCTCGCCGACGAGATCGTGCGGCTGCCGCAGGACAAGGTCCAGGTGAACATCATCCGCGAGGGCGTGGGTGGCATCGCCGAGTCGGACGTGATGCTGGCGTCGGCTTCCGACGCCGTCGTGATCGGCTTCAACGTGCGCCCAGTCGGAGGCGCGGCGCAGGTCGCCGATCACGAGGGCGTCGAGATCCGCACCTACTCGGTCATCTACAAGATCGTGGAGGACCTGCGCGACGCGATGGAGGGCCTGCTCGAGGCCGTGGAGGTCGAGGAGCAGATCGCCCGGGTCGAGGTGCGCGCAACCTTCAAAGCGTCGCGCGTCGGGACGATCGCGGGCTGCTATGTCACCGAGGGCACGGTGCGCCGCGGAGCCCAGTGCCGGCTGGTGCGCGACGGCACGGTCGTCTACGACGGCCGGGTCGGGTCGCTGCGCCGCTTCAAGGACGACGTGCGCGAGGTCACCCAGGGAATGGAGTGCGGCATCGTCCTCGAGAACTACCCCGATCCCAAGGAGGGGGACGTGATCGAGGTGTACGAGACCAAGCAGGTGGAGCAAACCCTCGCCGGGTGAGCTTCGTCGCCGTCCTCGAGATCCATCTCCATTTCCCGACGGGCACGAGCCTCAAGGGCAAGCGCCGGGAGGTGTCCTCGGTGAAGGCCCAGCTGCAGCGGCGCTTCGGCGCCGCTGTCGCGGAGACCGACCACCACGATCTGTGGCAGCGCGCCACGCTGACCGCGGCGCTGGTCGGCCGCGACGCAGGGCTGCTCCGCGACCGCGTCGCGGATCTCGAGCGCTACGTCATCGCCACGTTTCCCGACGGCGCTCGGGTGGAATGTCACATGGTGTCGCAAGCAGACCTTCTATCGTGACCGACCGCATGCGGCGGGTGAACGAGGCGGTCCGCGAGGTCGTCTCGGCAAGGATCGCCGGAGGCCTCGGAGACCCGCGCATAGGATTCGTGACAGTGACCGCCGTACAGACAACGCCCGATTTGCGCCACGCTCGCGTGTTCGTGAGCGTCCTCGGCGACGACGCGCAGCGGGCGGACACGATGGCCGGTCTCGAGTCCGCACACGGTGTGATCCAGCAGGATCTCGCGCGCGATTTGCGGATGAAACACACGCCGACTCTTCAGTTCGTCTTCGATGAGTCGATCCAGAGAGGGATGCGGATCACCGAGCTGCTTGGAGATGAAGAGGCGTGAGGGTCCTGACCGAGCAGGACCAGGCACTGGCCGAGTTGCGGCAGGCGGACAAGCTCCTGCTCACCACGCACGAGAACCCCGACGGCGACGCCCTCGGATCGCTCGTGTCGATGCATTGGATCCTCGAGCAGCTCGGCAAGGACTCCGTGATGTTCATGTCGCCCGACGAGTTCCCGCTGCCGTGGGAGTACCGCGGCTTCACCTTCGACGGGCTCGTGGGCGCGCCGCCCAACGACGTGGCCGAGCGCACGATCGTCTTCCTCGACTGCGGCAACATCGACCGCATGCCGGTCGACTTCCTCCAGGCCGAGGGGCTGCACATCCTCAACATCGACCACCACCACGACAACACGCGCTTCGGAACCGTGAACCTCGTGGTGCCGGAGGCGTCGTGCACCGCCGAGATCGTCTGGCGGCTCTCCAAGGAGCTGGGCGCGGAGATCACTCCGCCGATCGCCGACGCGCTTTACACCGGGCTCGTCACCGATACCGGCAAGTTCATGTACGAGAACACCTCGCCGGAGGCGCATCGCATGGCCGCCGAGCTGATCGAGGCGGGCGTCGAGCCGCACCATGTGTTCCGGAGGCTGTACGAGGACCTTCCCTTCCGCCGCCTCGAGCTCCTTCAGCGGGCGCTTGCGAGCGTCGAGCGCCTCGACGACGGCGCGCTCACGGTCGCGCACCTGACGAAGGACGACTTCAAGCAGACCGGCGCGCTCGAGACCGACGCGGAGGGCGTCGTGGACCACATGCGTGCCGTCGAGGGCACGCGCGTGGCCGGCCTGGTCCGCGAGCTGCTCGGCGAGGACCGTGAGGGGATGCGCAAGGTGAGCCTACGCGCGACGGATGCCTCCGTCGACGTGTCGCGGATCGCCCGCGAGTTCGGCGGCGGCGGCCACCCGCAGGCCGCCGGCTTCTCCACAAGCACCCCATATCGCGAGCTGATCGACCGGCTGCGCGATCTGGTGGACGAGCAGCTGGGCTAGCGCTCAAGCGATGGAGCCCGTCCCGGGCGTCCTGCTCGTCTCGAAGCCCGCCGGAGTCACCTCGCACGACGTCGTCGCGTCCGTCCGGCGCTCGCTGCCGCCTGGCACCAAGGTGGGGCACGCCGGGACGCTCGACCCGTTCGCCACCGGGTTGCTGCTCGTGCTCGTCGGCCGCGCCACGCGGGCGCAGCGCTTCATGATGGGCCTGCCGAAGACGTACCGGGCGGTGGCGCGGCTCGGCTGGGAGTCCGATACGGCTGACCGCGACGGCCAGCTCAGCGAGACCGGTCGCATCCCTGAGCGGCTCGAGATCCCGGTCGGCGAGCAGCTGCAGCGGCCCCCGCCGTACTCCGCGGTGAAGGTGCGGGGGCAGCGCGCCTATGCGCTCGCACGCGCCGGCGAGGCGCCCGAGCTGGCGCCGCGGCCGGTGGCCGTTTACCGAGCCGAGCTGCTCTGGCGCGAGGAGGAGCGCGCGGCGTTCGAGATCGAGTGCTCCGCGGGCACCTACGTGCGGTCGCTCATCGCCGGCCTCGGCGACGCCTACTGCGAGTCGCTCGAGCGTACGGCCATCGGCAGCTTCAGGCTCGAGAACGCGGATCCGGAGGGCATAGTCCCGCTCGCCGAGGCGCTCGACTTCCTGCCCGCTCGCGCGCTCGATCCGGAGGAGGCGCTCGCCGTCCGCCACGGCCGGCGTGTGCCGGCGACCGGCGCCGGCTCCGGGGCCGTTCGGCTGCTCGACGGCCCGGAGCTCGTGGCGATCGGTGAGCCGCGGACAGGCGAGCTCCAGCCCGTCGTAGTGTTCTCGCCGCGATGAAGGCGGTGTCGCTACCAGACGTCGAGCCCGGCTCCGGCCCGCGGAAGGTCGCGATCGGCACCTTCGACGGCGTGCATCGCGGACACCAGGCCGTGATCCGCGGCTCGGACACCGTTCTCACGTTCGACCCGCACCCGCTCGCGGTGATCCACCCGCAGGCGACGCCCAAGCTGATCAGCCCCTTCCGAGTCAAGCGCGATCTGATCGCCGCGCTCGGCGTGGCGGAGCTCGTGATCATCCCCTTCGACGGCGGCTTCTCCGAGCAGAGCGCGGAGGAGTTCATCAGGGACATCCTGATCGCGAGCCTCGGCGCCGTGCGGGTCTCGGTGGGGGAGAACTTCCGCTTCGGCAAGGGCGCGCGCGGGACGGCCGAGCTACTGCGCTCGCACGGCGAGTTCGAGACGAACGTGGTGAAGCTCGTGGAGGTGGAGGGGGAGACGGTCTCCTCGAGCCACATCCGCGGGCTGATCGCGGCGGGCGAGGTGCGCGAGGCGGCGGAGTTCCTCGGCGCGCCCTTCCTGTTCGAGGGCGAGGTCATGCACGGCGACAAGCGCGGGCGCACGCTCGGGATCCCCACAGCGAACCTGGTGCCCGACGACGCCTACGTCTGCCCGGGGCACGGGGTGTACGCGGCCTGGGCGCACCTGCCGCCAGGAGCGGACGGCGCGCCGCGCGTTTACCCGGCCGCCGTGAACGTCGGCGTCCGTCCGACTTTCGTGACGGGCAGGGGCCTGCTCGTCGAGGCGCACCTGATCGGGTTCGACGAGGACATCTACGGCGAGATGCTGCGGCTCGCGTTCCTCGCGCGGCTGCGCGGCGAGAAGCGCTTCGACTCCGTCGACGATCTGGTCGCGCAGATGCAGGCGGACGTCGAGGAGGCGAGCGCCATCTGCGAGGCGGCCGCGGAGGCCGCGCGGTCCGCCTGAGAGCGCCCGAAAGCGGCTGCTACGGTTTCCCGCCGATGTCCCTGACCGCAGAGGCAAAGCGCGAGATCATCGCCAAGCACGGCCGCGGCGACGCCGACACCGGCTCCACCGAGGTCCAGGTCGCGCTGCTCACCGCGCGCATCAACGAGCTGACCGAGCACCTGCGCGAGCACAAGAAGGACCACCACTCGCGCCGCGGCCTGCTGATGCTGGTCGGAAAGCGGCGCCGCCTGCTCCGCTACCTCCAGAGCACGGACATCGACCGGTACCGCGCCCTCATCCAGGAGCTCGGCCTCCGCCGATGATCGAGCCCGGCTCTGCGGCGCCGGACTTCACGCTTCCCGACCAGGACGGCAAGCCCGTCTCGCTGCGCGACTTTCGCGGCCGCAGCGTCGTGCTCGTCTTCTACCCGGCTGACTTCAGCCCGGTCTGCACCGATCAGCTGAACCTCTACCAGGAGGTGCTTCCCGAGCTCGAGGAGCGCGGCGTTGCGCTGCTCGGGGTCTCGGTAGACGGCGCGTACTGCCACAAGGCGTTTCGCGAGCAGATCGGCGTGACGATCCCGCTGCTGGCCGACTTCCATCCAAAGGGTGAGGTGGCTCGCGCCTACGACGTCTGGTCGGAGCGCCATGGCGTGGCGGGGCGGGCGCTCGTGATGGTCGGCCCGGACGGGCGAGTGGCGTGGTCGCACATGTCGCCGCCGCTCGAGGTGCCGGGGGCGAACCTCATCTTTGACGCTCTGGACCAGCGCACCCCCGCCTGAGCCCGGCCGCGACGACCACGTGCGGGGCAGCGGGCCCGTGGTGATCGAGTACGCGGACCTCGAGTGCCCGTACTGCGCGCGGGCGCACCTGATCCTCAAGGAGCTGCCCGTGACGCGCGTCTTCCGGCACTTCCCGGTCGTCTCGAAGCATCCGCGCGCGCGCGTGCTCGCCGCGGCGGCGGAGGCCGCCGCGCTCCAGGGCCGCTTCTGGCAGATGCACGACTCGCTGCTCGAGGATCAGGGCCACCTCGACGACCCGCATCTGTGGCGGCGCGCCGAGCGACTCGGGCTCGACCTCGAGCGCTTCGAGTCCGACCGCCGGTCCGGCGCCGCGGCCGAGCGAGTGGAGCGAGACTTCCGCAGCGGCGTGCGGGCTGGTGTGGCCACGACGCCCACGCAGTTCGTCGCAGGGGAGGCGCATCCAGGCGTCCCGGACGCCGATTTTGTGCAGCGCGTGCGCTGCTAGCATCGCCTGCGTTCACCACGGAACGCACAGAAGCCATGCCGCCAACCGGAGGCGGCTGAGAAACGCCGCGCCGCAAGCCAAGCTTGCGCTGCGGCGGAAAGGAAACACATGACTGATGGTGTGAGCCGGGTCTCGCTCGAGATGGGCGGGAGCTCGATCGAGTTCGAGACCGGCAAGCTCGCCAAGCAGGCGAGCGGCGCCGTCGTGGTGACCTCTGGGGATACGAAAGTCCTCTGCACGGCCACCGCAGGCAACCCGCGCGACGTCGACTTTCTACCGCTCACCGTCGACGTCGAGGAGCGCATGTACGCCGCCGGGAAGATCCCCGGCAGCTTCTTCCGCAGGGAGGGCCGCGCCGGCGAGAAGGCGACCCTCACGGCGCGCATGATCGACCGGCCGCTGCGGCCGCTCTTCCCGAAGGGCTGGAATCGTGAGACCCAGCTCGTGTCGATCCCGATGTCGATCGACCACACACACCCCTACGACGTGCTCGCGATGAACGGCGCGAGTGCGGCGCTCATGATCTCCGACATCCCGTTCCCGGCTCCGGTCGGCGCGGTGCGGATCGGACAGGACGGGGAGGGCAACTTCCTGGTCAACCCCGACGAGGAATGGCTGCTCGAGTCGCCGCTTGACCTCGTGGTCGCGGGCACCGAGGACGCCATCCTGATGGTCGAGGCCGGCGCCAGCGAGATCACCGAGGCCGAGATCCTCGATGCGCTCGACATCGCGCACGCCGAGATCAAGCGCCTCTGCGAGGCGCAGCACGACCTGCGCCGCCAGGCCGGCAAGGACAAGGTCGAGATCACGCCGCCGCAGGCCGACCCCGGACTCCTCGACGAGATCGGCGCGCGCTTCGGGGACGCCCTCGACACCGCCACCCAGGTGGAGGACAAGCTCGAGCGCCAGGAGGCGACGAAGCGCGTCGAGGAGGACGTGATCGAGGCGCTCTCCGGTGACGCGGAGGCGGATCCCGAGGTCTACAGGGAGCGCCGGGCCGCCGTTCAGCTCGCCTTCGACAAGATCGAGAAGGACATCATCAGGCGGCGCATCGCCGTCGACAAGAGGCGCCCCGACGGCCGCGCCGCCGCTGAGATCCGTGAGATCTGGATCGAGGTGCCGGCCGCACCGCGCCTGCACGGTTCCGCGATCTTCACACGCGGCCAGACGCAGGCCTTCTCGGTCGCCGCGCTCGGCACGACGCGGGACGAGATGCGCCTCGACACGCTCGGCCTGCTCGAGGCGAAGCACTACTTCCATCACTACAACTTCCCGCCGTTCTCGGTGGGCGAGGCCGGCTTCATGCGCGGGCCGAAGCGGCGCGACATCGGTCACGGCGCGCTCGCCGAGCGGGCGCTCGTGCCGGTGGTCCCGAAGATCGACGAGTTCCCCTACACGATTCGCGTGGTCTCGGACATCCTCGAGTCGAACGGCTCGAGCTCGATGGCCTCGGTGTGCGGCTCGACGCTGTCGCTGATGGACGCCGGCGTGCCGATCAAGGCGCCGGTGGCCGGCGTGGCGATGGGCCTCATCAAGGAGGGCGACGACTACATCGTGCTCACCGACATCGCGGGCGTCGAGGACCACCTGGGCGACATGGACTTCAAGGTCGCCGGCACGGAGAAGGGCATCACCGCCCTCCAGATGGACATCAAGATCTCGGGCGTCACCTTCGACATCCTCCGCGACGCGCTCTCGCAGGCGCGCGAGGCCCGGCTCACGATCCTCGGCAAGATGGCCGACGCGATCGCCGAGCCGCGCCCGGAGCTGTCGCCGTACGCGCCGCGCATATCGCAGATCCAGATCGACACCGACAAGATCGGCGCGGTGATCGGCAAGGGCGGCGAGACGATTCGCGCGCTCTCCGAGGAGTTCGACGCCCAGATCGACATCGACGACGACGGCACCGTGCGGATCTACGCCCAGACCGGCGAGCAGGGCGACGCTCTCGTCGACCGCATCCGCTCGATGACCAAGGAGGTCGAGGTTGGCGACGAGTTCACCGGCAAGGTCGTGAAGACGACCACCTTCGGCGCGTTCATCGAGCTCGCGAAGGGCACCGACGGCCTGCTGCACATCTCGAACATCGCGCCCGGCCAGCGGCCGAACACGGTGGAGGAGGTCGTGAACCGCGGCGACGAGCTTAAGGTGAAGGTCGTGGAGGTGGACCGCGAGCGCGGCCGCATCGGGCTGCGGCTCGTGCACGACCCGGAGATCGAGGGCAAGTCGGCCGAGGAGCTCGCTGCGATGGGCACCGGCGACAAGGGCGGCTCGCGCGGCGGCCGCGGCCGGCGCGACCGCGACAACGGCGGCCGGCGCGACCGCGACCGCGGGCGTTCCCGCGACCGTGACCGTGACCGCGACCGCGATCCCGATCGGGACCGCGATCGCGAACGGTCCGAGTAGCACGCGGTCTTGAGCGCAGAACAGGCGAAGCAAACCACGCTGGACTCGGGCGTCCGGGTCGTGACCGAGGCGATGCCCTCGGTCCGCTCGATCGCGCTCGGGTTCTGGGTCCGCGCGGGTTCACGCGACGAGGGCGACGAGCAGGCCGGTCTCTCGCACTTCCTCGAGCACCTGCTCTTCAAGGGCACCGCGCGCTTCAGCTCGCGCGAGATCGACGAGACGTTCGACGCGATGGGCGCGGAGGTGAACGCGGGCACCGGCAAGGAGACGACGTCGGTCTACTCGCGGTTCCTCGACGGCCACCTCGAGCGCGCGTTCGACGTGCTCCAGGACATGGTCCTGCGCCCGGCCTACCCGGACATCGACTCCGAGCGCCAGGTGGTGATCGAGGAGATCGCGATGTACGAGGACGAGCCGCAGGACAAGGTGCATGACGTGCTCGCCGGGGCGATCTTCGGCGAGCACCCGCTCGGCCGGCCGGTGATCGGTCGCGCCGAGGTGATCTCGGGCGTGCCGGTGCCGGACATCGCCGCCTGGCATGCGGGTCGGTACGTGCCGGGCAACATCGTCGTGGCCGCGGCGGGCAACCTCGACCACGACCAAATCGTCGCGCTGGCGGCGGACGCCGTGGGCGCCGAGAGCGCGTCCGCTCCGGTCGCCGCGCAGTCGCCGAACGGGATCGCTCCGTCGGTGCGCTTCTTCGAGAAGGAGACCGAGCAGTACCACCTCTGTCTCGGCGCACCCGGGCTCCCGCGCGGCGACGAGCGGCGCTTCGCGCTGCGCATCCTCGACACCGTGCTGGGCGGCTCGACATCGTCGCGCCTGTTCCAGGAGGTGCGCGAGAAGCGAGGGCTCGCCTACGCCGTGTTCTCCTACGCGAGCCATTTCGCGGACTCGGGCCAGGTGGCGCTCTACGTCGGCACGCGCCCGGACAACGTGCAGCAGGCCATGGACGTGATCGGCGCGGAGCTGCGCCGCATGGTCGACGAGGGCGTGACGGACGAGGAGCTCGAGCGCGCCCGCGAGAACGTGAAGGGGCGGACGGTGCTGTCGATGGAGTCGACGCTCGCGCGCATGAACCGGCTCGGCAGCTCGGTGCTGATGGGGGTGCCGCTCCTGACACTCGACGAGGTGCTGGCCGAGCTCGACGCCGTGACGCTCGAGGACGTGAACTCGCTCGCTCGCGAGCTCTGGGCGCCCGACCGCATGTCGGCCGCCGGGGTGGGCGCCGACGAGGACGCCTTCCGGCGGTCGCTCGGCGCGGTGTCGCCCGAACTCGCGGCGTGATCGCGGTCGCCGTATCGGGCGCCGCGGGCCGCATGGGCGCGACCGTCTGCCGGGCGGTGGAGCGCGCGGAGGACATGGCGCTCGTCGGCCGCGCCGATCCGCGGCTCGAATCCGCCCTCGCGGACGTGATCGGCGACGCCGACGTGGTGGTCGACTTCTCGACTCCCGACAGCGCCCTCGGGAATGCCCGCCTGTGCCTCGAGGCGGGCGTCCACTGCGTGATGGGCACCACCGGCGCGGACTTCTCGTTGCTCGAGGGCGTGGGCGCCGCCAACCTGTTCGTCGCCCCGAACTTCGCGATCGGCGCGGTTCTGATGATGCAGTTCGCCGTGCGCGCCGCCGCGCACATGCCCGACTGCGAGATCGTGGAGCTGCACCACCACGGCAAGCTGGACGCGCCGTCGGGCACCGCGAAGCGCACGGCGGAGCTCGTACGCGACGCCGGCGGCGATGTGCACGAGCCGATCCACTCGGTGCGCCTGCCGGGCCTCGTCGCGCACCAGGAGGTCATCTTCGGCGGTCCCGGCCAGACCCTGACGATCCGGCACGACTCGGTCGACCGCGATTCGTTCATGCCCGGCGTGCTGCTAGCGATCCGCCGCGTCGGAGAGCTCGATCGCTCGCCGACGGTCGGACTCGAAAACCTCCTCTAGCGCGGACGCCTCGGTGACGCGCTAGCCGGCTCAGCTGCGCAGGAGCAGCGCGGTGACCTCTTCGGCAGGCAGCGGGCGGGAGAGATGGAAGCCCTGCGCTAGCGGGCACCCGTGCGCGGCCAGGAACTCGCGCTGCTCGTCGGTCTCCACTCCCTCCGCCACGACCTCGCGGCCGAGCGCGTCCGCGAGCTGGATGATCGCCGCCACGACGGCCGACGCCTCCTCGTTCGCCGGCACCTCGCGCATGAACGAGCGGTCGATTTTGAGCTGCTCCACGGGCATGTCGCGCAGGCGGCTGAGCGAGGAGAAGCCCTCGCCGAAGTCGTCGATCGCGAGGCCCACGCCCAGCGCGTGGACCCGGTCGAGCAGGCCGGGGCCGGCCGACTTGTCCATCGCCGACGACTCGGTGACCTCCACGACCACGCGCGCGGGGTCGATCCGGTGCCGGCGTAGCGCACCGGCGAGCGTGTCGGGGTACTCGGGCCGCCGCAGCTCGCGCGGAGAGGCGTTCACGCTCAGCCGCGGCGTGAGGCCGAGCGACTGCCACTCCGCACCCTGCCGGCAGAGCTCGTCCACCACCCAGGCGCCGATCGGCTCGATCAGGCCGCTGTTCTCCGCGGCCGGGATGAACACGGCGGGGGGCACGAGCCCCTGCACCGGGTCCCGCCAGCGCAGCAGCGCCTCGACGCCCACCGGCCGCATCGCGCCGGCAAGGGCGAAGATCGGCTGGTAGTGGAGCTCGAACTCGTGCCGGTCGAGCGACTGGCGCAGCCGCGCGGTCAGCGAGAGCCGCTCGAGCGGGTTGTCGGCCTCGGGCTCGTAGAGGCGGTGGCCGGCGCGCCCGGCCCGCTTGGCCTGGTACATGGCGGCGTCCGCGTGGCGCAACAGCTCGTCCGCGTCGCCCGCGTCGCGCGGGAACAGGCTGATGCCGACGCTCGCGCTCACGTGCAGCGACACGCCCGCCACCTGGAACGGCTCGGCGAGGAGCGCGGTCGCGCGTGCCGCGGCGATCTCGGCGTGCCGCTCGCCGTCGGCGGGGAGATCCGGGAGCAGCAGGAGGAACTCGTCACCGCCCGCGCGGGCAAGCACGTCCTGGTGGCGGCCTCCGGCCCGGAGCCGCGCCGCGACGCCGGTGAGCAGCTCGTCGCCGACCGCGTGGCCGAGGCTGTCGTTCACGAGCTTGAAGTCGTCGAGATCGACGCAGAGCAGGCCGACTCCCGTCCCCGCGCCTGCCGCCTTCGCCACAGCGGACGCCAGCCGCTCGGTGAGGAGCGAGCGGTTCGCGAGGCCGGTGAGGGGGTCGTGGTAGGCGAGGAAGGCGACGCGCTCCTGAGCGCGGCGCTGCTCGGTGATGTCCTCACCCGAGCTGAGCATGGCGGTCACGCGACCGCGCTCGTCGCGCAGGAGGCTGTTGCGCCAGGCGATCAGGCGGCGCTCGCCGGACTTCGAGACCACGTGGGTCTCGAACTCGTCTCCCCGCTCGAGGCCTCCGTCGATGAGCGCGGCGAACGCGTCGCGTCCCGCCGCGCGCTCGGGCTCCGGGACCACGAGCTCGAACCAGTCGCGGCCGGTCAGCTCGCCCTCCGCGTACCCCAGTACCTCGCACGCGCGCCGGTTCACGAGGCTCACCGTGCCGTCGGCCACGACCACAACGATGATCGTGGCGGCGACGTCGAGGTAGCGCTGCGCGCGCTCCTGGCTCTCGGTGAGCTCCCGCTCCGTGTGCTTCAGGCGCGTGATGTCCATGAGGATCCCCTGGGTGCACACCGGCCTGCCGACTTCATCGCGGATGACCGTGTCGCGCTCCCAGACCCAGACGACGCGTCCGTCGGCCGCGATCATGCGGAACTCGCCCTCGTAGTCCTCCGCGAGGTCGAAGGACTCGACCTCGCCCGAGAGCACTCTCTCCCGGTCGTCGGGGTGGAGCGAGGCGGCCCAGAGCTCGGGCTCGGCGACCCAGCGCGCCGCCGGGTGCCCGAGCATCTCCTCCACCTGCGGGCTCATGTAGAGGAAGGGAGCGCTGGGGCTGAACTCGCAGATGTAGGTGACGGCCGGGATCTGCTCGATCAGCATGCGGTAGCGGACGTCGACCGGGACGTCGTGACCCGCGCGAATCTCTGCGTAGCTGCGCTCGCTGTCCATGGGCCAGTGGCCGGAGGTGCCGGCCTGCAAACGTTTGATCGGGTTTTGCGCGGCCTTACTTGAGCGTCAGGCGGCGGTCTTGCGGCCGCCGCCGCGCAGCGCGCGCGGCACCACGAAGCGGATCCCGGAGCGCTCCTCGTCGATCGAGCAGGTCTTGTTGTCGATCAAGCCGAGGCGCTTCGCATATGGGACGAGCGCCATCTGGTTGATGTACTTGTCATGGCCGCGCTTGCGCGTGATCATCCATAGGAAGCCGGTGTCGCGCAGACGCGGGCGGTAGCGGACTAGCGCCTCCTTGGCCTCGTCCTCCGACTCGACCAACACGATCGCCCCGTCGAGCTCTCCCGAGCGCACGAGGCCGCGTCCGAGGGCCTCCTTGGCGTCGCGGCGCAAGCCCGGTCCGACGTCCCCGGCGATCTCCAGCCGCTGATCCGGCTTCAGGCCGAGCTTCTGGATGGCCGTGCGGTGGCTGTAGTCGCGTTCGTCCGCCATGCGCGTGGAGGGAATTCTGCCATTTGCAGCGCAGGTTCCGGTAGGCCTCGCCGCGCGGTAAGGTCCCCCGAGGCGAACCGAGGAGACGCGAATGGGCTTCATGGACAAGGCGAAGAAGCTCGCCGAGCAGGCACAGCAGAAGCTCGACGAGGCGCAGGCGCAGTTCAACCAGTCGGGGTCGTCGCAGAGCGGGCAGCCGGGCGGCGGACCGAAGGTCGACGAGCACGGGCGGCCGGTCCCGCAGGAGCAGTCGGTGCCCGACGCCGCTTCCGCCGTGCCGCCACCGCCGCCCGCGGACCCGGCCGCCGGCTTCGGCGGCGGCCCGACCGCCCCCGCGAGCCCAGAGCAGCCGGCCGCGGCCACCGGAGAGGCACCGCTCGCCGACGCGCCGCCACCTGAGACTGCGGTGGCCGAGGCGCCGCCCGCCGAGGAGCAGCCGCCGCCTCCGGCGCCCCCGGCCGGCGGCGCGAACGCCAGCCCCGACCCGTTCAAGCCGCTCCAGCAGTGACGGACCGCTTCAACCGCGACACGATGCAGATCGGCGGAATCATCACCGCGATGGTCACCCCGTTCGACCGGGACGGGGAGCTCGCCGAGGACGCCGCTGCCCGGCTCATCCACCACCTGCTCGAGAACGGCTCGGACGGCCTGGTGCTGGCCGGCAGCACGGGCGAGGGCGCCACGCTGTCCGACGACGAGAAATGCAGGCTCTGGGAGATCGGGGTGGCCGAGTCCGGCGACTCGCCGGTGATCGCCGGGACGGGCACCTACGACACGCGTCACACGATCGAGTTGACCCGCCGGGCAAGCGAGATCGGCGTGGACGCGGCGCTCGTCGTGACGCCCTACTACGTGAAGCCGAATCGGCGCGGCATCAAGGCGCACTTCGAGGCCGTGGCGGGCTCCACTGACCTGCCGGTGATCGTCTACAACATCCCCGGCCGCACCGCGGTGGACATCCCGAACGACCTGCTGGCCGAGCTCGCCGCGGTCGACAACGTGGTGGCGGTGAAGCAGGCCCGCTACGAGGACCTCGCGCCGGTCGACGGCATGGCGCTCCTGGCCGGGAACGACGATGTGCTGGCGCGCGTGCTCGACCTCGGCGGCGCGGGAGGCATCCTGGTCGCCTCGCACCTCGTGGGGCGCGAGATGCGGCGGATGATCGACGAGCCGGACGCCCGCGCCGAGATCCACGAGTCGCTCAAGGACCTGTTCCAGGCGCTCACGGTCACCACGAACCCGATTCCGGTGAAGGCGGCGCTGGGGATGACCGGCCACGATGTGGGCGGACTGCGGCTGCCGCTGTGTGAGGCCGACGACACCGAGAAGTCCGAGATCCGCAGCGCGCTCGAGCGCCACAAGCTGCTCGCGGCGGTTTGAGCAACGGACCGCTCCGGGTGCTGCCGCTCGGTGGCCTCGGCGAGATCGGGAAGAACATGATGGTCGTCGAGTACGGCGGCCGCATCGTCGTCGTCGACACGGGCCTGATGTTCCCGGCGCCCGACCAGCTCGGCATCGACCTCGTGCTGCCGGACTTCACGTACCTGCGCGAGCGCGCCGACGACATCGAGGCGATCGTGATCACGCACGGCCACGAGGACCACCTCGGCGCGCTGCCGTTCCTGCTGCGGGAGCTCGACCGGGCGCCGACGGTGTACGGCGGCCCGCTCACGGCGGCGATGGCGCGCTCGAAGCTCGACGAGCACCGGCTGCGCGACGTGCCGATCGAGGACGTGCTCGCGACCCAGAGCTTCGACGCCGGCCCGTTCTCCGTCGAGATGGTGAAGATGGCCCACTCGATCCCGGACTCCTTCGCCGTCGCTCTCACCTGCGAGCTCGGCACCACTCTCGTGAGCGGCGACTACAAGTTCGACCAGACGCCCGTGGACGGCGTGCCCGCCGACGTGGCGCGCCTGGCCGAGCTCGGCCGCGAGGGCCTGCTGCTCCTGTGCGGCGACTCGACGAACGCCGACCGGCCGGGCATGTCGCCGTCCGAGTCGAGCGTCGGCCCGCGGCTCGTGGAGGTGTTCGCGCGCTGCGAGGGTCGGATCGTCGTCACCTGCTTCGCCTCCAACATCCACCGCGTCCAGCAGGTGGTCGACGCCGCCGCGCAGCTCGGGCGCAGGGTGTCGCTGGTCGGACGCTCGATGCGCAAGAACACCAACATCGGCCGCATGCTGGGGCACATCGACGTGCCGGAGGGGATGCTCGTCGGCGCGAAGGAGATCGAGGACTACCCGGACCAGAAGCTGGTGGTGGTCTCGACGGGGAGCCAGGGCGAGCCGCTGTCGGCGCTGCGGCGGATGGCGCACGCCGACCATCCGCACGTGGAGCTGCACGAGGGCGACACCGTGATCTTCTCCGCGACCCCGATCCCCGGCAACGAGCGGGCCGTGAACGAGACGATCGACCGCATCTACCGCCTCGGCGCGAACGTGATCACCGCCGCCGACGTGCCGGTGCACGCCTCAGGGCACGGCTACGCGGAGGAGCTCAAGCTGATGATCAACCTGACCCGGCCGCAGTACGTGCTGCCGATCCACGGCGACCACCGCCGGCTGCGCCTGCACTCGGAGCTCGCCGAGGCGGTCGGCGTACCGCCCAAGGCGATCTTCCGCGGAGAGAACGGCCGGCCGCTCGAGATCGACCGCTCAGGCGCGCGCTTCGGCGAGCGCGAGCAGGCGGGCATGATCTTCGTGGACGGCGTAGATGTGGGCGACATCGAGGACGTCGCTCTGCGCGACCGCCGCATGCTGTCGGCGGACGGCATCTTCATCGTCGTCGCCACGATCTCGGAGCAGGACGGCCGCTCGGTGGCGCCGCCCGAGGTGATCTTCCGCGGCGTGCCGTTCCTCGACGAGGAGGATGGCTTCGTCCAGGAGCTGCGCGACGCGGTGGACGCGTCGCTGACGCGCTCGGCCGAGGAGGAGGTCACGGAAATCGACCTCCTGCAGGACCACCTCCACGACGACATCGCTGAGTTCGTCTACGAGCGGCTGCGAAGGCGCCCGATGATCCTGCCGGTGGTCGTCGAGGTCTAGCCGGACTGTTGTCCTGGGTTGTGCCCCTCCCGGGGGCCTAATGCAGGACGGCTCAGCCGGCGATCGCGGTTCCGAAGAAGCCGCAGTCGTTGCTCGTGCCGAGGAGGTCGTTTGGTTCTGACAGCGCAAGCGCCTGCACCGTGACCACCGCCCCGCCAGGGCGCACAAACGTGATCACGCCCGAGGCGTCACCCGACGGATCGGCAATACCGATGAGAGTGTTGTCACCAGAGTCGAAGTCGGAATTGCTAGCCGTCAGCTCGCCGCTCGCTCGCAGCTCGGCGTTCTGCACTCCCGCCGCCGCATTCGCACGCAGGGCAACCGCGCCCGGGGCCTCGCATTGAGCCTCGAGCACTAGGCCCCCGAAGTCGAGCACGCGCCTGAATGAGTCGTCGGCCTCAGCGGTGTAGGCGAACTTCTTCAGGGCGAGTCCTCCCACCGAGCCGGCCGTTGTCGCGGACCCCGCGCTCGTCGCGCTCGTCGCCGTATCCGCCGCCGCGGCGCTCGGCACCTTCTGGAGCGTGTCCTCGCGCACGTCGTCGCCGGTCACCTGGTTGAGCCCGATGTCGCGGCTCTGGATCGTGGAGTTGCGGATGTCGAGGCCGCGGACCTCGTTGTTGCGCAGATCACGCGTGCGGATGTCGTTGTTGCGAAGGTCGATGCTTCGCACCTCGTTGTTCTTGATCTCCCGACTGTCGATGAAGCCCGTCGCGACGCCGTAGGAGACGCCAGAGAGGGACACGAACAGGGCGATAAGCGAGACGACAAGCGCGGGCGACGGGCGCCTGCGCAGCAGCGACTTCACGGGTGAAGCTCCCTTCAGGAATCCGAAACCGACTGTGTGGGCCTCAACACGCTAGCGGCCCCATCGGAGCGCGCCGCGACCGGAAGGGTTACCAGCAGGCGGGCGCCGCCGCCGTCGGCGTCGAGCAGCTCGACGCGGCCTCCGTGGGCGTCGGCCACCGCCCGTACGATCGCGAGCCCGAGGCCGCTGCCGCCGCGCGGCGCCGTGTCGTCTGCTCCCCTGGCGAAGCGCTCGAACACGCGGCCGCGGAGCTCGCGCGGCACGCCCGGGCCGCGGTCGGCCACCTCCAGTACGGCCGAGTCGCCGTCGCGCCGGACCGAGACCGTGACCGGGGTTCCGGCGGGCGTGTGGAGGAGCGCGTTCTCCACGAGATTGGCCGCGAGCCGGTGCAGGTCGTCACCCACGCCCTGCACGTGAACCGGTTCCTCGGGCAGATCGAGCGCCAGCGGATGCTCGTTCGAGAGGGCGCTCGCCTCGGCGCCGGCCTCGCGAGCAACCGCGACCAGGTCCACCGGCCGGTGCGGCGTCGCACGGCCGGTGTCGGCGCGCGCGAGCAGCAGCAGGTCCGCCACGAGCCGGCGCATGCGCCGCGACGAGCGGAGCGCGGACTCGGCCATCTCCCGCTGCTCTCCGGCCAGCTCGGCCTCCAGCAGCTCGAGGTTGGCGAGGATGCTCGTGAGCGGCGTGCGCAGCTCGTGCGACGCATCGGCCACGAAGGCGCGCTGGCGCGAGAGCGCGGACTCCGTCTCCTGGCGGGCGGCGCTCAGCTCGTTCAGCATGTCCTCGAACGTGTGGGCGAGGTCGGAGACCTCGTCATTGGCCTGCGGCTTGGGCAGCGTGACGTCCGGATCGCGCGTGCGCGCGACCTCGCGCGCGGCGCGCGTGAGCCCCGCGATCGGCCGCATCGCGCGCTTGGCGACCACGAAGCCGCCCAGGAACGCGAGCAGCGTGCCGCCGAGCACGCCGAACGCGAGGAACAGGCGTACTCGGTTGACGGTGCGGTTGACGCTCGCACGCGGCTTGGCGAACTGGACCCAGCCGACCAGCTCGGAGGGGTCCTCGTCGAGCGGGGAGCCGAAGGCTCCGAACGGATCGTTGCCCGTCAGCACGAGCTCGTGCGAGGCGACGCGCAGGTCCGCGAAGTCGGAGACCCCGCTCGGCGCGGGCGCGCCAAGCGGCGCCAGGCCATGCGGGAAGACGTCGCCCGTACGGGTCACGACCCTCACCTCCGCCTCGCCGGCCGCCGCGCCGACGAGCGGCTCCCGGCGGAACTGGATGCGGCCCGGCTCGCGCCGGGGCTCGAGTCGCTGGGCGAGCCCGGACGCGGAGGCCCGCAGGTCATCGTCGAACGCGGCGCGGATGCGCTGCTCCGCCACCGCGCCGATCACAGCCGCGAACAGGCAGAGGATCACGAACGTGAGCGCCGCGGTCACGATCGCGACCTTCAGCTTCACCGGCAGGCGAGTCCTCACCCGGCCTCCCGGAGCACGTAGCCGGCGCCCCGCATCGTATGGAGCAGGCGCGGCTCGCCGCCGTCCTCGAGCTTTCGCCGGAGGTTCGAGATGAACACGTCGACGGTGTTGGTCTCGGCGAACGGGTGGTAGCCCCAGACCTCGTCGAGCAGCGCCTGGCGCGAGACGACGATCCGCGCGTTTCGCATCAGGTACTCGAGCAGCTCGAACTCGCGTGCGGTCAGCTCCACCGCCCGATCGCCGCGAAAGACCTCGCGTGTATCGGGGTTGAGACGCAGGTCCCCGACGACCATGAAGGCGCTGCCGCGCGGCGGCCTGCGGCGCAGCAGCGAGCGCATGCGCGCAAGCAGCTCCTCGCGCTCGAACGGCTTGACCAGGTAGTCGTCCGCCCCGGAGTCGAGCCCCTGGACGCGCGAATCGAGCGCGTCGCGGGCGGTCAGGATCAGGATCGGCACGTCGCCGCCCGCGCGCAGCTGCCTGCAGACCTCCACGCCGTCCAGCCTCGGCAGCCCGAGGTCGAGCACCACGGCGTCCGGCTCGAAGACCCCGGACTCGTCGAGCGCCGCCTCCCCGTCGGCGGCCACGCGCACCTCGTAGCCCTCCTTGTCGAGCGAGCGCCGCAGCACGCCGGCGATCTCGGCGTCGTCCTCCACGACGAGCACTCTGGGCCTGCCTGCCATCAGGACCATGGTAGGGAGGGTGCGGCGGCGCTCCGTCGAATGCATGACCGATGGCGAGCCGCCGCCGCAAGCGACGCCGCGCTCGGGCCTGGTTGCCCGAGTTCGACCTGCCGCACCTCGAGCAGCGCCACTGGGACCTCATCGGGCTCGGGCTGGTCGCGTTCGGCGTCTTCTTCGCGCTCGTCTTCTACTTCGCTTGGGCGGGGGGACAGGTGGGTGGAGCGCTGGCCGACGCCCTCACCTTCCTCTTCGGCGGCATGGCGTACGCCGCTCCGGTGGCGATGTTCGCGGCCGGCACCCTGATCGTGACGCGCCCGATGCTGCCGGCAGTCCATCCGCTCAGGGCCGGCGCCGTCTGCCTCACCGCGGCGCTCACGCTCGGACTGGCGGCGGGGTCGCTCGGGCTCGGACCGGGTGAAACCGCGCGCGACGGCTGGCTCGACCCGGCGTACTTCCAGGAGCACGGCGGCCTCGTGGGCGAGGTGCTGCTCTGGGGGTCGGCGAAGCTCTTCTCGCTCGCGGGCTCGCACATCCTGTTCGCGTTCCTGCTCGCGGCCGGCGTCCTGCTCCTGAGCGGCGCCTCGATCGCGGGGATCCTCACCGCGACCCGTTCCGCAGCGCTCACCACCGGGGAGCGCGTCAAGCGGACCGCGCAAACGCTCAACCTGCCAACCGACCCGCCGCTCGAGCCGCTCGCGCGCGACGCCGAGCCCGTGGAGCCGCCAGAGCCGGAGGGCGAGGAGCCGCTCGTGCGAGCGACCCATGTCGAGGCGCCCGCGCTCGACGCGGCCGAGCGCTACCCCGACCTCTACGAGCCGGACGGCGAGGAGCCGTGCGAGGAGGAGGAGCCCGAGCCCGAGCGCGAGGCGGGGCCCGTGGCGATGGACGAGCAGGACGACGACCCGGAGCCCGAGCCGGAGCGCACGCCGATGGGCAAGCGCCGCTCGCCCGTCACCGAGTCCGAGGGCATCGCCTACCGGATGCCGAAGCCGTCCTACCTGAAGCGCTCGGCCGGGCAGCAGAAGGTCGACACGAAGGGGATCGAGCGCGTCGGAACCCAGCTCGTGGAGGCGCTCAGCCACTTCAACGTGGATGCGCGCGTGATCGGAACGGTCACCGGCCCGCACGTGACCCGCTACGAGCTGCGCCTCGCGCCCGGGATCAAGATGTCCAAGGTGGCGCAGCTGAAGGACGACCTCGCCTACGCGCTCGCAGCCGAGCAGGTGCGCATCCTCGCGCCGATCCCAGGCAAGCAGGCGGTGGGCGTCGAGGTGCCGAACCGCGTGCGCAGAATGGTCCATCTCGGCGACGTCTTCCAGGACTCGCCGAAGGGCTGGTCGCCGCTGTCGGTGTGGCTCGGCAAGGACATCGCGGGCAAGGCGATCGGGACCGACCTCGCCAAGCAGCCGCACATCCTGATCGCCGGCACCACCGGCTCCGGCAAGTCCGGCTGCGTCAACGCGATGCTGTCATCGGTGCTTCTGCGCTCGTCGCCCAACGAGGTCCGGATGGTGCTCGTGGACCCAAAGCGCGTGGAGCTGAACCACTACGAGGACATACCGCACCTGCTGACGCCGGTCGTCACGAGCCCGCGGCTGGCCGCGAACGTGCTCGCCAACCTGATCAAGGAGATGGAGGAGCGCTACGGGGTGATGAGCCGCGCCAAGACGCGCAACCTCGTGGAGCTGAACCGCGTCCGCGTGCGCGAGGGCGAGCCGCCGCTCCCGTACATCCTGTGCGTGATCGACGAGCTGGCCGACCTCATGATGGTCGCGCCGGCCGACGTGGAGGACTCGATCATCCGGCTGGCTCAGAAGTCACGCGCGGTCGGCATCCACCTGGTGCTCGCTACGCAGCGCCCGAGCGCGGACGTGATCACCGGCATGATCAAGGCGAACGTGCCGGCGCGGATCGCGTTCGCGGTCTCCTCCCAGACCGACTCGCGCGTGATACTCGACCAAAACGGCGCCGAGTCGCTGCTCGGGCAGGGCGACATGCTGTTCAGGCCGGCCGGCGAGTCGCGCTCCGCGCGCATCCAGGGCGCGTTCATCGCCGAGGACGAGATCGAGCGGCTCACCGAGCACTGGCGGCGGCAGGGCGAGCCGGAGCTCCAGGAGGAGCTGCTCGAGGCGGTCGAGCCCGACGAGAGTGAGGCTTCCGGCGATACCGATTTCGACCCCGACAGCGACGACCTGCTGGCCGACGCGATCGCGACCGTCGTCCAGATGGGCACCGCCTCGACGTCGATGCTGCAGCGGCGCCTGCGGGTCGGATACACGCGCGCCGGCCGGCTGATCGACATGATGGAGCGCCGCGGCGTGATCTCGGGCTACCAGGGCTCGAAGGCACGCGAGGTGCTGGTGAGCGAGGCCGACCTGCCGAGAGTGCTCGAAGCGCTCGCCACGCCGGCCGTGGCGGCCTCCGCGGACGAGTAGCGCGGCTCAATCTGCAGGTGCCTTCGGTGCAAGCCTCGGTGCGGGCCGCAAGCGGCGACTGAGCGTTCGTCAAGATATCGCGCCGATGCCAAGCATCGGCGAAACGCTGCGCGAGGCACGGATGCGACAGAGGCTCGACATCGCGGATGTCGAGGAGCGCACCAAGATCCGGGCCAAGTACCTGCGGGCGCTCGAGAACGAGGAGTTCTCGATGCTGCCGGGTCCGACCTTCGTGAAGACCTTCCTGCGCACCTACTCGGAGGCGCTGGGCGTCGACCCTCACCCGCTCGTCGAGGAGTACCGCGCGCGGCACGAGCCGGGCGACGAACTGGAGCACATCCAGTCGCTCGGGCCGCCGACCGTCGGCCGCGAGCGCAGGCGCGGCCGGCGGCGCGGCGGCCCGGGTACGCTCGCGCTGCTCGTCGCGGTGGGGGTCGTCTGCCTGCTGGTGGCGATCGGCCTCCTGACCGACAGCGATGGTGACGGCACGGGCGAGCGGGCGGCCACCGAGCCGACCGAGCAGACGGCGCCGAGCACGGAGACCGAGCCCAGCCGGCGGCAACGCCCGCGGCGCGTGGTGCTCCGGATCGCCCCGACCGCGCCGACCTACGCCTGCCTCGACCGGGGGCCGGGCAAGCGCGTGCTCTTCGAGGGCGTGCTCTCCGAGCCGGCCACGTTCCGCGGTCGCCGCCTGCGCCTCAACCTCGGGAAGACGGACGTGAGGCTGCGCGTGAACCGTCGGCCGGTCACGGTCGCACCCGGCCCAAACCCGGTCGGCTTCGTGTTCACGCCGCGGGGTCGGCGGGCGCTGCCGCTCGGCGAGCGGCCGTGTGCGTAACGTTGACGGCTTGAGCGCACGCGCAGGAATCGTCGTAACGGGCACCGAGGTGCTGAGCGGCCGCGTGCAGGATCGCAACGGGCCCTGGCTGGCGGACCGCTTCCTGGAGCTGGGCGTGGAGCTCGCCCACCTCACGATCTGCGGCGATCGCCCGGAGGACATGGAGGCGCAGCTTCGCTTCATGGCCGACCAGGGCGTGGACCTGATCGTCACGAGCGGCGGGCTCGGCCCCACCGCGGACGACAAGACGGTGGAGGTCGTGGCGCGCTTCTGCGGCGTGCCGCTGGTGCTCGACGCGGAGCTCGAGGAGCGAATCGCGGAGATCCTGCGCCCGCTCATGAGGCGCTTCCAGAACTGGGACTTCGAGGCCGTGCGGGCGGCCAACCGCAAGCAGGCGCTCGTTCCCGAGGGAGCTTTCGTGATCGATCCGGTGGGTACCGCCCCGGGCGTCGTCGTGCCTGGTTCGCCGGCTGTGGTCGTCTTGCCGGGGCCGCCGCGCGAGCTCCAGCCGATGTGGCGCACGGCGGTGCGCACCGAGATCGTGACCAACGCGCTCGCCGGCCGCACCGAGTACGTGCAGCGGACGGTCCGGATGTTCGGCGTACCCGAGTCGGAGCTAGCGGAGACGCTGCGCGACGCCGAGGAGGGGATCGACGGCTTCGGTCATCTCGAGATCACGACCTGCCTGCGGCGCGGGGAGATCGAGATGGTGACCCGCCACGAGCCAGATGCGGCGGAGGTCTACGAGCGCGTCGTCGACCTGATGCGCGAGCGCCACGGCCGCGAGATCTTCTCCGAGGACGGCGGACGGGTGGACGACCTCGTGGCGGAGCTGCTCGCCGGCCGCCGGGTCGCGCTCGCCGAGTCGTGCACGGCCGGGATGCTCGCGGCGCGGCTCACCGAGCGCCCCGGCTCGTCCGAATACGTGGCGGGCGGCGTGGTGGCGTACGCCAACGAGGCCAAGAGCGAGCTGCTTGGCGTGCCCGCGGAGCTGATCGAGCGCCACGGCGCCGTCTCCGCAGAGGTGGCCGACGCCATGGCACGCGGGGCGCTCGAGCGCTTCGACGCGGACGTGGCGGTGGCCGTGACCGGGATCGCGGGGCCGGGCGGCGGCAGCGACGAGAAGCCGGTAGGGACGGTCTGGTGGAGCGTCCAGGCGGGCGACGAGCCCGGGTTGACGCGCTCGACCGTCCTCCCGGGAGGGCGCGCCGACATCCGCGACCGCGCGGTCACAGTCGCCATGCACCTCCTGCGACGGGTGCTCGGCGGACAGGCCGAAGGGGCGCCGTGACGTGAGCGGGCCGCGAGCGCGCATGTTCGTCGCGCTCGATCCCCCCGAGGACGCGCGCGCGGCGCTGACCGCCTGGCGCGACTCACTCGTCGAGGGCCGCCGCGACCTGCGGCCCGTCGGGCCGAAGGCGCTTCACGTGACGCTCGTCTTCCTCGGATGGCAGGACGAGGCCGCGGCCGAGGCGATCGCGACCGCCACCTTCGACGCTCTGGGGGAGGCCCGGGTTCCGCGCCTGTCGGCGGGCGCCGTGAGGCGGCTCCCGCCACGTGATCCGCGTCTGTTCGCGCTCGACCTCGAGGACGAAGGTGCGCGTGCGGTGGCGCTTCAGGCGGCCGTCTCGGACGCGCTCGAGGCGGGCCGCTGGTACCGACCCGAGAAGCGCCCGTTCTGGCCACATGTGACGCTCGCGCGTGTGAAGCGCGGGGAGCGGCGAGTACCGCCGCTGGCGGAGGCGCCGCCGCCACCGCCGGAGGCGTGGAGCCCCGCCGCGCTCACGCTCTACCGCTCGACGCTGCGGCCGCAGGGGGCTCTGTACGAGGCGCTGGCGCGGCGCGAGCTGGGGTAGCGGCGCGCGGGTGTTGCGCGGGCGCGATCGGGCTAGCGTGTCTCTCGATGCCCGCCCTCTCGCTGCCGGACCCGCCGCTCTCGGACGGCGACATCCTGCTGCGCGCCTGGACCCCCTCGGACGTGCCCGCGGTCACCGCCGCCTGCCAGGACCCGGACATCCCGCGCTGGACGCACGTCCCCACCCAGTACACGGAGCACCACGCACGCGAGTTCATCGCCGGCTGCCACGGCGCCGTCGCCGAAGGCCGC
>Ga0126307_10000136_pt1 | contig 44064 bp, 42 predicted proteins | sample Plot28_FD_89955 | JGI IMG/M metagenome (GOLD analysis project Ga0126307, IMG submission 89955) | Serpentine soil microbial communities from UC McLaughlin Reserve, CA, USA - Plot28 | ecosystem: Environmental > Terrestrial > Soil > Grasslands | place: USA: UC McLaughlin Reserve, Lake County... | reverse complement strand
GGCCAGGAGGTCACCTTCGCAGCGACCGGCGTCGATTCCGCGGCCGTCGTCACCTGGGACTTCGGTGACGGCTCTACTCCGCCGGCTGTCGGGCAGACGGTGACCCACACGTTCGAGGCCCGCGGTACGTACACCGTGACGATGACCGTCGTCGGCGAGGCGCCCGTCGCCAAGCCCGTCCACGTCACGCACTCGCCCGTCGCTGCGTTCGACTTCGCGCCCACCGCGCCGGATCCTGGCGAGGATGTGCTGTTCTCCGCCGACGACTCCTCCGACCCGGACGGCGACGACCTTAGCTACTCCTGGGACTTCGGCGATGGAAGTGCAGCCGTGGCCGGCGTCTCGCCTCGACATGCGTTTGCGAACGCCGGCAGCTACGACGTCGTGCTCACTGTGACGGACGAGTTCGGCGCCGCCGCTACCGCCACCGCGAACGTAACGGTTGGCGCACTCGTCGTTACCGGTCCGTCGAGCGCCGTTCTGGCCGGCCAAGGCGTGACCTTGTCGGCCACCTGCGTTCCCGCGACGCCCTGCGCGGTCGCCTGGGATCTCGACGGAGACAGCCAGTTCGACGACGCGACGGGCGCCACCGTGACGACGAGCTTCGCCGCCGCCGGCTGGCATGTGGTCCGGGCGCGAACAGCGAGCGCGGAGGATGACTTCGCCCTACGTGTCAACGCCGCGCCTGTCGTCGGCTTCGTCTGGAGCCCGTCGGCCCCGCTGGCGGGTGCCCCTGTGCAGCTCGTCTCCACCTCGGCCGATGCCGAGGGAGCTCTCCGCCACGCCTGGGAGCTCGACGGCGACGGCGACTTCAACGACGCTGCCACCGCGGCGACGGCGGCGACCTTCACGGCGGGCACGCATGCCGTGAGCCTGCGAGTGACGGATTCCGACGGGGTGGTGCGGACGATCACTCGCACGATCACGGTGCTTGCTCCTGCGGCGACGGCACCGACGAGCACTCCGCCACGAGTGCTGTCTGCGGTGGTCCGGCTGGCCGGGACGGTTCTGCCTCGGGGCACGCGCGTGAGCATCCTCTCGGTGCGGGCGCCACGGGGCGCGACGGTCGTCGCCCGCTGCACCGGGCGTGGCTGCCCGGTCCGATCGCAGCGCAAGCGCTCGCGTACAGGGTTCGTCCGCTTTCGTGACATGGAGGCGCTGCTGAAGCCGCGGGCGCGCCTCGAGGTGCTCGTTCAGGCGACTGGCGCCGTCGGCAAGTACACGCGCTTCACGATCCGGTCGCGTCGGCGCCCGAAGCGAACCGAGCGCTGTCTGCCTCCTGGAGGCTCCACGCCGGAGGTGTGCGACGGATGAGGTGGCCGGGCCGCCAGGGCGGACGGCCGGGGCCGTCGAGCCCGGCCGTGGTCGCGGCGGCCGCGGCGCTCGTCTTCCTGCTGTCGTTCGCGGTCGCACGGGCCTCCGGCGGTGACGGCTCCGCCGACACGCGCCCGGCCCGCCAGGTCGAGGAGCGGCTCTCCCTCGCTTCGGTCACCGGCCTGCCGACCCTGGCGGGCGAGGGCGAGCTCGAGGCAGCGGAGCTCGAGGCCGCTCGGGAACGGCGTGCGGAGCGCACGCGCAAGCGAGCCGAGCGCCAGCGGGAGCTCGAGGAAGCGGAGGCGCAGACAGAGGCGGAGCGCGCCGAGCGGCGACGGCTGAGGGAGCAGCGGCGCCGAGAGAAGGCCGCGGAGCGCCGGGCCGAGCGGCGCGCCGCGCGCGAAGAGGCCGAGCGCCAGGCCGCGGAGGAGGAGGCGGCGAGGCGGCGCGCGGAGCGGCGCGAGGCCGAACGGCGCCAGGCCGAGCGACGCCGGCGCGAGCGCGAGCAGGCGGATCCGCCCGAGACGGCCCCGCCGACCACCACGCCGGACCCGGTCGGAGAGGAGTTCGACGACTCCGGATGAGGCAGCCCGTGCAGCCCGTGTCGACCCCGACGTTCTTCGCAGAGCAGCAGCCGGAGGGCCAGCAGCAGCCGCCGCCTGAGGTCGGCGGCTTCCGGGTCACCCGCCCCGCCGGGCGGCGCGACGGCGGCACGCTGGTCTTCGACGCCGTCGGCAAGGACGGTCGGCCCGCAACCCTTCACGTCAGCGCCGCGGTCGTCGATTCGCGTCGCGAGCGGGCGCGCTTCCGAAGGCTCGCGCGAGAGCGCGCGCGACTCGAGCATCCGGCCGTTCTTCCAGTCGAGTCATTCGGCGAGGAGCGCGGGCGCCTCTTCGTCGCGACCGAGCCTCTGCCGGCGGGGTCCCTCGCAGACCTCGTGCGCGACGGTCCGCTGGAGCCCGCCGAGGCGATCCGGATCCTGACGGCGGCGGCGGGCGCGCTCGATGCGGCGCGGGAGCGCGACCTCGTGCACCGTGGGCTCTCGCCCGAGAGCGTCCTGCTCGAGGGCGACAGGGTGGTCCTCGATCTCTTCGGGATCGTCGGTGCGTCGGGTGCCGCCGGCGTGGGGGAGGTCGCACCGCGTGGCGCTCACATCCATTACAAGCCACCCGAGTGCGTTCGCGGCGAGGAGGCCCAGGCGCCCGCAAACGTGTACTCGCTCGCCGCGATCCTGGTGCACGCGCTGACCGGGAAGCCGCCGTACGAGCACAGCGATCCGGTGCTGATCGAGTATGCGCACCTCTCCGAGCCCCCGCCTCGCCCGAGCCGGCGCATGTCCGGCCTGCCCGCCGGTCTGGACGGTCTGGTGGCCCGCGCGATGGCGAAGGAGCCGTGGAGGCGTCCGGCCACCGCCGGAGCGTTGATGGACGAGGCGCGGCGAATCCTGCTGGGTGGCACGAACGACGTCGCGGCCAAGCCGGCCGCATCGGGCGCGACGACTTCGACCAACGGGCATCACGGTTCGGGCGCATCGCGGACCACGGGCGCCGCGCCGGCTGGGAATCGGCCGTCGACGGTCAGCCCCGTGCTGGAAGCCTGGATAGCGGCGGGCTCCATGCCGTCACCGTCGGCGTCCGCCGACGCCCCGGTCGCGCCTCCGGCAGCGCCCGCCCGTCCCGCCCCGGGTCGGGCCCCGGATGCCGCGCCGGCGGGCGGGCCGCAGGCGCCGCGCCCCGCGGCTCGGCCCGCGCCTCCGCTCGCCCCGCCACTGCGCGCGCGCGTGCGCGCGCTGCTGCCGCTGGCGGCGGCCGTCGTCGTCGCAGCGGCCTTCGGCGTCCTCGTGGGCACGCCAGGCGACGCGCCCGACGCCGGTCCCACGACGGTGCGCCCACCGGACGCCGCCGCAGTCGGGCGCTTCGACGCCGTCCGCCTGCGTCTCAGGGACGATCTGGCGCTCGCCGCGAGCGCCGAGGAGCAGGCGCGACTGGCGGACCGGCTCGCGGTCGCGCACGACGAACTCGCCACCCGCGCGGGTTCGGGGGCGATCGACGCCGCCGCCGAGGATGGGTCTGCCGCCTACGCCGAGCTCGCGGCGGCGGCGCGCGACGGCGACGTCGACGGGTTCGACGCCGCGGGCGCCGACGTCGAGGCGGCTGAGGCTGCGCTCGAGCGCGCGGTCGCCGCGCCGTAGTAGTCGCAGGTCGACCGCAAATAGCTAGACTGGCCGGGATGCCTCACGCCCGTAGGCGCGCTGGATGGGCGCTAGCTTCGTGCGTCGCGCTGCTGGTCGCCGGCGCGCCAACGGCCTTAGCGGCCCAGGGCGCTGGCGCCACGGCGTTCGCGGCCGGCAAGGCGGTGTCCGTGCACACCGCCGCCAACGGAGCCAAGCGCATCAAGTACCGGATCGGGCCGTTCGAGGTCAAGCCGGGCCAGAACGAGATCGGCTATCGCGTGATCGGCGAGCGTCCCCAGGTGGACGGCTACTTCACGCGCATCAGGCCGGATCTCACGTACCTCGACGGGACGGTGCCCGGCGTGGACGTGATCCACCTGCACCACGGGGTCTGGCTCAACGTCGGCCGGCGCGACGCGACAGCGCCGTTCGTTCCCGAGCGCTTCTTCGCGACGGGGGAGGAGAAGACCCTGATGCGGCTGCCGCGCGTCTACGGCTATCCCGTCAAGGCCAAAGATGGGCTCGTCCTCAACCACATGATCCACAACCTGACTCCGGTGCCGACGAAGGTCTGGATGGTGTACGAGGTCGACTTCGTGCCGGCACGCTCCGCCGCGGGCCGGCGCCTGCGTCCGGTCCGGCCGATCTGGATGGACGTGCAGAACGGCAGCGCGTACCCCGTGTTCAATGTTCCGAAGGCAGCGGGTTCCGCCGGGAGATACACATATCCCGACGACGCCACGGACCCCTACCACGGAGGACCGAAGCTCAACGAGTGGGTCGTGGACAGGCCAGGCGTGCTGGTGTCGACTGCCGGCCACCTGCACCCCGGTGGGCTCCACACCGACCTCTACCTGCGTCGTCGCGGCGCTTCGATCAGACCGGCCCGCTGCGGTTCGCGGCCGACTCCGGCGCTGCGGGCGCGCTGCCGGCGGACGGCGCCTCGCGGGAGTGGGAACAGGGTGCACCTGTTCCGCTCGAATGCCCGCTACTACGAGCCGGCGGGTGCCGTCTCCTGGGACGTCTCGATGACGGCGAGCCGGCCGAACTGGCGCGTGAAGCTTCGCAAGGGCGACGTGCTGTCGGTCACTGCCACCTACGACACGAGCCGCGCCGCGTGGTGGGAGTCGATGGGGATCAACGACCTCACGTACATGGCCTACGACGGACCTGGCGTCAACCCGTTCAAGCGACGGGTGGATCTGCGCGGCGCGGTCACACACCCGCACCTGCCCGAGAACAACCAACACGGTGGCGGCCCTACCAGCATGCCCGACCCGCGGGTCCTGCCCGACGGCGCCGTCAACCCGGGCGTGGTCCCGCTCGTCGACTTCAAGTACCGGCTCGGCGACCTCAGCCTGCCGGCGCCGGACGGCCTGCCGCCGGTGATCGCCCCCGGTCAGACGCTGACCTTCCGGGACGCGGGCGACAACGCGCGGGCGGCCTACCACTCGATCACCTCGTGCAAGGCGCCGTGCAACCGCTCCACCGGTATCGCGTATCCGATCGCCGACGGCGACGTGCAGTTCGAGTCGGGCACGCTCGGGACGGCCAATCCGCCCGCCACCGGCGCACTCGAGTGGACGACGCCAAGCGACCTCGGCCCCGGCACGTACACCTACTTCTGCCGGATCCACCCGTTCATGCGGGGCGCGTTCCGGGTGAAGCAGTAGCCGCCGTCTCGCCGCTACGCTGCGTTCCGGTGACGGATGAGCCCGGCAGGCCGTCCGCGGCCGCGACGGCGGCGGACAAGGTGCGCGCGATCGTCGACGCGGCGGAACGCAGCGCGCATGAGCTCGAGGTGACCGCCCGCGACGAGGCGCGCCGAATCCGCGAGGAGGCGCGCCGCGAGACCGAGGACCAGCTCGCCCGCGTGCAGGCGGCGGCCGACCGGCTGTCGGCGCGGGCAGCCGAGATAGAGGAGGCGCTCGAGGACGTGGCGGGCCGTGTGCGCGAGGCGATCGCCGGATTGCGCGAGGAGCTGGGCGAGCTTCGCCAGCGGGTGCCGGCGGCGGCGGCCGGCGCGCCTGCGGTAGCGCCCGAGTCTCACCCCGCGGGCGCGCCGGAGCCGGTCGCGGAGCCCGAGCCCAGAGCCGCTGGCGAGGCGGCCGCCCCCTCGCCGGAGCCCGACTTGGCGGAAGCCGGCTCCGATCCGGGCGGCGAGCCGCCCGCCCCCGGGACCGAGGGCGCCCGCGTGATCGCCCTCAACATGGCGCTGAACGGCGCTCCTCGCGAGCAGACCGCGCGCTACCTCTCCGAGAACTTCGAGTTGAGCGACCTGGACGCGCTGCTCGACGACGTCTACGCGCGCGCCGGCTCCTGAGCCGCGTGCGCTCGCTCACCCGGCCGGTGAGGCGATTTCCACGAGGTTGCCGTCGCGGTCGCGCACGTACGCCACCTGCTGCCCCCACGGCTTGCTCTGCGGAGCGCTCACGGGCGCGGCGCCCGCGTCGACAGCCCGGGCGTACGCGGCCGGCACGTCCTCGGTCACGAAGCAGACCTCGAAGGCGGGCGTGGCTCGTCCGGGGGCGAGCGTGCCGTGGGGGAGATTCGAGGCGGCCAGCCCGACGGAGGCGAAAGCGAGCGTCGTCGTCCCCGTTTCGAGCTCCGCGTAATCGCCCGACTCGTGTACGAACCGGCGCCGCTGGCCGAACGCGCGCTCGTAGAGCGTCAGGCTCGCGGCGACGTCGGCGACGTACAGGATCGTGTAGCCGAACCGCACGGCGCGGAGGCTACGCCAACGAAACCCGCAACGAGCGGAAAGCGAACACAGGTTCGATCCGGATACGGCTCTAGACTCGATGTTCGCGTGATTCCCAGTGGTGAGATCGTCGTCGCGGGCGCCCGCGAGCACAACCTCAAGGACCTCCACCTGAGGCTGCCGCGCAACGCCCTGATCGTCATCACGGGGCTGTCCGGATCGGGCAAGTCGAGCCTGGCGTTCGACACGATCTACGCCGAGGGCCAGCGGCGCTATGTCGAGTCGCTGTCGGCGTACGCGCGCCAGTTCCTGGGCCAGATGGACAAGCCCGACGTCGACTCGATCGAGGGCCTCTCGCCGGCGATCTCAATCGACCAGAAGACCACCTCGCGCAATCCGCGCTCCACCGTGGGCACGGTCACCGAGATCTACGACTACCTGCGCCTGCTCTGGGCGCGGGTCGGGCATCCGCACTGCTACAACTGCGGCCGCCCGATCGCGGCGCAGTCGGCCGAGCAGATCATCGACCAGGTGATGACGCTCGACGAGGGCACCAGGTTCATGGTGCTGGCACCGGTTGTACGCGGCCGCAAGGGCGAGTACGGGAAGCTCTTCGACGAGCTGCGCGCCGAGGGGTTCACGCGCGTGAAGGTCGACGGCGAGCTGCGCCGGCTCGAGGAGGAGATCGTCCTCGACAAGAAGTTCAAGCACGACATCTCCGTCGTGATCGACCGGCTGGTGATGCGGTCGGACCTGCGCAAGCGACTGGCGGATTCGATCGAGACGGCCGTGACGCGTGCCGAGGGGATCGTCGACATCGAGCACGTCGAGACGGGCGAGATCAAGACCTTCTCCGAGCGCTTCATGTGCCTGCACTGCGGCACGTCGATGCCAGAGCTCGAGCCGCGCATGTTCTCGTTCAACTCGCCGCACGGAGCATGCCCACGCTGCACCGGGCTCGGCTCGCAGATGGAGATCGACCCCGAGCTGATCGTGCCCGACCCCTCGCTCTCGCTGAACGACGGGGCGATCCTGCCGTGGTCCACGAGCGCCTCGAACTACTACGAGCAGATGACGCAGGCGATCGCGGACAGGTGGGAGGTCGACATGGACGTCTCCTGGGAGGACCTCTCCGACGACGTCCGCCACTGCTTCCTCTACGGCACCAACGGCGAGCGCATCTACATCACCTACCGCAACCGCTACGGGCGCAAGCGCTCTTACACGACCACGTTCGAGGGCATCGTCCCGAATCTCGAGCGCCGCTACCGGGAGACCGACTCCGACTGGTCGCGGGAGAAGATCGAGGAGTACATGACGCTGCGGCCCTGCCCGGAGTGCAAGGGCGCGCGGCTGCGGCCCGAGTCGCTGGCCGTCAGGATCGGGGGACTCGGCGTCCACGAGTTCACCCGCATGTCGGCCCGTCGCGCGATCGACTGGCTGGAGGCGCTCGAGCTGTCGGACACCGAGCGGCAGATCGCACGGATGATCCTGCGGGAGATCGACGAGCGACTGCGCTTCCTCGACAACGTCGGCGTCGGCTACCTGTCGCTCGAGCGCGCGGCCGCAACGCTGTCGGGCGGCGAGGCGCAGCGGATTCGGCTCGCCACCCAGATCGGCTCGTCGCTCGTCGGCGTGCTCTACATCCTCGACGAGCCCTCGATAGGCCTGCACCAGCGAGACAACGAGCGGCTGATCGCCACGCTCGAGCGGCTGCGCGACCTCGGCAACACGGTGATCGTCGTCGAGCACGACGAGGGCACGATGCTGGCGGCCGACCACCTGGTCGACCTCGGCCCCGGCGCGGGCGAGCACGGCGGCTGGCTCGTCGCCGAGGGCACGCCCGAGCGCGTGATGCGCACGGAGGAGTCGCTCACCGGCCTGTACTTGTCGGGCACGCGAATGATCCCGGTTCCGAAGAAGCGTCGCCGCCCGAGCGGCCACATCGAGATCTTCGGCGCGGCGCAGCACAACCTTCGCGAGATCGACGTCAGGCTGCCGCTCGGCGTGTTCTGCGCGGTCACGGGCGTGAGCGGCTCGGGCAAGTCGACGCTCGTCAACGAGGTGCTGTTCAAGGCGGTCGCCAACCGGCTCCACCGCGCGAAGCAGCGTCCGGGCGAGCATCGCCGCATCACCGGGCTCGACCAGGTGGACAAGATCATCAACATCGACCAGTCGCCGATCGGCCGCACGCCGCGTTCGAACCCGGCCACCTACATCGGGCTTTTCGACCACATCCGCGACCTCTACTCGCGCACGCAGGAGGCCCGGGCGCGCGGCTACAAGCCGGGCCGCTTCTCGTTCAACGTGAAGGGCGGGCGCTGCGAGGTCTGCCGGGGCGACGGTCAGATCAAGATCGAGATGCACTTCCTGCCCGACGTGTACGTCCCATGCGAGCAATGCGGCGGCAAGCGCTACAACCGCGAGACGCTCGAGGTGCGCTTCAAGGGGAAGACGATCGCCGACGTGCTGGACATGACGGTCGAGGAGGCGGTTGGCTTCTTCGAGCACATCCCGAAGATCAAGCGGCGCCTGCAGGCGCTCCACGACGTCGGTCTCGACTACATCCGGCTAGGGCAGCCGGCTACGACGCTGTCGGGCGGCGAGGCGCAGCGGGTGAAGCTCGCCTCGGAGCTCTGCAAGGTGGCCACGGGCCGCACTCTCTACATCCTCGACGAGCCGACCACCGGCCTGCACTTCGCGGACGTGCAGCGCCTGCTCGAGATGCTCGACCGCCTGGTCGACCAGGGCAACACGGTGGTCGTGATCGAGCACAACCTCGACGTGATCAAGACGGCCGACCAGATCATCGACCTCGGCCCCGAGGGCGGCGAGGAGGGTGGAGCCGTCGTCGCGCAGGGCACGCCCGAGCAGGTGGCCGCCACGGAGGACTCGTATACCGGCCGCTTCCTGGAGCGGATCGTGAAGCCGGCGGCGCCGCGGAAGCGGAGAGGGCGCCCGCGGGTGCCGGCCGTGGCGTAGGTCAGAGATCGGCGGCCGCGCCGTGCGACTCAGCCGAGGTCGACGTAGCCGCCGAAGCGACAGGCGCCCGCCTGTCCGAGCGCGTTCACCATCGCGTATAGGTTCGCGTCCGAGATCTCCTCGGTGCCGTCGGGCGCGACCGCAAGGGCGTCCTGGAGCGCGTCGACGGCCACCGCCCCCGGATTCGCGGTAGCGGCAAGAAACGTGCGGTTCGCATCCGGCGTTGCGACGTCGAGGTCGCCGGAGTCCGCGGCGTCGAAGGCGGCGTTGTCCACGGTCGTCGAGATCACGACCTCGGCAGTGTCGCGCTGGCCGTCGCTGGTCAGCAGTCCGATGCGGCAGCGCGCCGTGAGCATGAACGGGCCCTCACGGAGCAGCTCGCGCGTCTGGCCGCCGGTCAGCGTGAAGGGCGCGACGCTCACGCGCCGGTGGCCCGCCACGGCCTGCGAGTCCGCGGCGGACGGAACGCGGTCGAGGCTCGGCTCGTCCACCTGGCCCGGACCGAGCGAGTCGGGGGCGAGGTCGGCGCCGCCGAGGCTGCCGTTGCGGATGTCGCCGCCGCGCAGCGCGTTCTGGCGGACGTCGCGGGCGCGGATCGAGTTGTCGACGATCTGCTTCGAGCCGACCCGCAGTGCCGCGTACGCGCCGCCGCCGAGCGCGACGAAGAGGGCGGCGAGTGCGACGACCATCGCGGGGGAGGGGGGCCGCAGGCGGCTCACGCAGGCGATAACGAAAGCAGGAGCGTCAAGTTGCGGCGCTCGTGAGCGCCGGCTCGTCGGCGCTCAGCTTCCGCCCTCGCGCGCCCGGCGCAGCTTCCGCACCGTCTGGATGACCTCCATGCGCCGGCGTGCCCGTGTCGCGGCCTGCATGAGGGTCGGCTCCTCGGTGGTGTCGGCAAGCCCGAGCGCGCAGGTCAGCGGAGCGGCCGGATGGCTGGCGCCGGCGCGCTCGAGCGCGTCCTCGAAGCGGTCCGCCCAGGCGTTGGCGCTCTTGGCGTCGGTCGCGTGCAGGAGAACCGCGAATTCGTCGGGGCCGGTGCGCGCGATCTCGTCGACCGCGCGGATGGTGTCCCATAGCGCCACCGCGCAGAGCCGAAGCACGTGGGTGCCGGCCGCGGCGCCGTACCTCGCGTTTACGCCCCGGATGCCGTCCACGTCCAGCAGCGCCACCGCCATCAGCTCGCCGGTTCGCGAGCGCCGCATCTCCTCGCGGACGAGCAGCGCGTCGAACCGGTCCGCGCCCGGCAGGTTGGCGAGCGGATCCGCAGGCATCCCCATCTTCATCGGCTATTGCACGCCGCGCTCGACCCCTGACGGCGGTTCAGCGGCCTCCGGCCGCCGCTCCTGAAAAGCTGACGGCGTGGGCGATTATGTCCTCTGGTGGCAGAAGTGGCGCTGGTACGAGCGCAACTCCCTGCCCTGGAACCGGCTCGCGATCCATCGGGAGCTCGCGCGCCGACGCGCGTTCGGCCGCTGGCCGCTCCATGGAAACGTCCTCGAGGCGCTCCGCGAAGGGCGCCTCGAGATCGGCGAGCACACGCTGCTCGAGCCGCACGTATGGCTCACCGCGCCGGACCGGGCGCGCATCCGGATCGGCTCGCAGACGTTCCTCAACATCGGCGTGATGGTCGCGGCGGTCGACACCGTCGAGATCGGCGACCACTGCATGTTCGCCAACGGCTGCTTCATCACCGATGGTAACCACCGCTTCGACGACCCGGATCGTCCGGTGCCGTGGCAGGGATTCACGTCCAAGGGCCCGACGCGGATCGGCGACAACGTCTGGTGCGGGGCGAACGTCGTCATCACCAGCGGGGTGACGATCGGCGAGCGCTGCGTAATCGGAGCGAACAGCGTGGTGACGAGCGAGGTGCCGCCGTTCTCGATCGCCGCGGGCGCGCCCGCGAAGGTGATCCGGCAGATCGAGTACCCCGAGGCGCTGGGCCCACCCTGACGGGCGGTCCCAGCGCCTCTACCCCTCAGAGGTGGTCGGTGCTCAACAGAGCACGACCAGATGGAACGGCCGGTCGGCCGGGTTCCCGTTGTCGTTCCAGGTGCGCACGGCCACCGCGTTCACGTTCGAGCCCAGCGCGCTCGTCGTCACATCGCTCGCGCCGGGTGCTCCCGCCGCGCTCGGGTCGCCCACCGTGGCGATGTAGACGCAGCCGCGCACGTCGCGGTTGGTGATCACCTGGTAGCGCCCCACGCCGGTCCGCGCGGCTGGGGCCAGGCCGAGGCCCCTGCCGCGGGCGAGGATTCCGTCCTGAGTCACGACCGCGTAGTGGGAGGCGCCTTCGGCCACGGCCGCCCCGGGCACCGTGCCGAGGCGGAACTCGTTGATCGTCTCGCCACCGAGCGAGTCGCGCTTGTGGTCGCGCGCCAGGAGCGTGTGGTTTCGGATGTCGACGTTGCGGACGGTGTTGTTGCGGATGCTCTTGCCGGTGATCACAAGCGCGTAGGCGGACCCGCCGAGCGCGACGAACAGGGCCGTGAGCGCGACGACCATGGCGGGCGACGGCACGAGCCGGCGCCCCAGACGCGCTACGCGGCCGTGGCGGGCAGTTGAACCCGCTGCGGACCATCAGTTCCTCCTCTCATGGGTGGGCGTAGGCATGAACCCGCCCGCTGGTGGGAGGTTTCGGCGTGCCCGCGCCGGCACCTGCGACGACCACGAGCCGGGCCCGGGGGCCCGGCTCGTCGAGGCGCCGCGCTTCGGGAGGCGTCAGCCGGTCGTGCTCGATCCGTACACGACCAACGCGAAATCGCGGTCCTTCGCGTCGAACGTGTCCATGGCGAGGTTCCCGTGGAAGGTGCGCATGTGCACCTTGCCGCCCGAGTAGTCCACGGTCGCGAGGCCGAAGACGCCGACGACGGTGGCCTGTGCCAGGTGCGTCGCCGAGGCGATCTCGAGCCCAGGGAACTGCACGTTGTAGTCCCCGTTGTTGTCGCCGCCGCCGCTCACGGTCGGCGCGCCGCCGGCGCGATTGAACCAGCTGAGAACCGCGCCGCTGTCGTCGATCCGCGCACCCGCCAGGGCAACGCCACGCGCGCCGGCCTGTAGGTAGCCGCCGGCGGGCGTGCCGCCCAACGCGTCCGCGTCGTCGGCCGCGCTGGCGCGCGGAACCTCTTCCAGCTTGGATTCCTTGATCACGCCGCCTCCAAGCGACTCCTTGCGGATGTCCTTCGAGGTCAGCGCGCGGTTGAGGACGTCCCTGCTGCGAACCGTGTTGTTGACGATGTCGCCGCTGTCGATGGTCGCGGCGGCGTACCCGACGCCACCCATTGCCATGAGGAGCGACAGGCAAGCCACCACCATTGCCGCGGACGGCCGGCGTCCGATCAGGCGTTTCATGTGATACCCCCCGTTTCGTTCGGACGCCCGTTGCGTCCGTATCGCCCTGCTAACCCGCCGGCGAGGGCGAACTTACGCGCGAGGCTGCTGCCGGCTCAGAGCGAGAAGCCGCCCGTGAACGGCTCTCCCGCCGGCTCGCCCACGAGCTCGCGCAGCCGCTCGACCTCGTCAGGCGCCATCGTGTAGCCGTGGTCGGGCTCGGGGTAGCGGCGCTTTCGCACGTCCTCGGCGAATGCCGCGACGCCCTCGATCATCTGCTCGCGCACCTTGCCGTAGCGCTTGACGAAGCGGGCGGCGTGACCGTCGTAGATGCCGAGCAGGTCATGGAAGACGAGCACCTGTCCATCGGCCGCCGGGCCGGCGCCGATCCCGATGACAGGGATCTCCATGCGCGGCATGAGCAGCTCGGTCAGCGCGGTCGGGATGGCCTCGAAGACGACCGCGAAGCAGCCGGCCTCCTGAAGCGCGAGGGCGTCGTGCATCACGTCGAGCGCGCGCTCCGCGGTGCGGCCCTGCGAGCGGTAGCCCCCGAGCGCCGTGGCGCTCTGAGGGGTGAGCCCAACGTGGCCCATCACGGGGATGCCGGCGTCGACGATGGCCCGGGCGCGGTCCACCGAGGTGCCGCCGCGCTCGAGCTTGACGGCGTCACAGCCGGCCTCCTTGACGAAGCGCTGGGCGTTCGTGATCGCGAGCTCGTTCGACGCCTCGTAGGAGCCGAACGGCATGTCGCCCACGAGCAGCGGCGTCTCCAGCCCGCGGCGCACCGCCGCCGAGAGCATCAGAAGCTCCTCCAAGGTGACCGGGACGGTTGATGGGTAGCCGAGCACCGTCATGGCGCCGGAGTCACCCACCAGCACCACGTCCACGCCGGCCTCCTCCGCGACCTGCGCGCTCGGATAGTCGTAGGCGGTGACCATCACGATCGGCTCGCCGAGCGCCTTCCGCTCCGCGAGCTTCGACAGGGTCACGGCAGGACGCTTGGCGGGAGGTGCGCTCGCGCGCGGGGGACGGGAGCTCATGGATCGCCTTTCAGGATCGTGTTGTCGATCAACCGCGCTTTGCCTACCCGGGCCGCTACCGCGAGTAGCGCCGAGCCGTTCACTCGCTCGACCGGAGAGAGGTCGCCCGCGGATCGGAGCTCGAGGTACTCGGGGTCGAGGCCGGCCCGCTCGAGCTCCGCGCGGGCGGCGGCCAGCACACTGTCCCTGTCGCGCACGCCCGACGAGAGTGTCGCCTCGGCCGCGCGCAGCGCGCGGCTCAGTCCGAGGGCGCGCTCGCGCTCCTCGCGAGAGAGGTAGGCGTTGCGCGAGCTGAGCGCGAGGCCGTCGGCATCGCGGATCGTCGGGCACACCTCGATCCGCACCGGCATGTCGAGGTCGCGCACGAGCTTGCGAATGACGAGTGCCTGCTGGGCGTCCTTCTGCCCGAAGTAGGCGACGTCAGGGCCGACCATGTTGAAGAGCTTGGTCACGACGGTCGTGACGCCGGCGAAGTGGGCGCGGCCGCGGTGCGCCTCGTCGCCCTCGAGCGTCTCGGTGAGCCCCCCGACGGCGACGGTGGCGTCGAAGCCGGGCGGGTAGACCTCTTCCACCGGCGGGGCGAACAGCACGTCGACGCCCTCGGTCTCGGCAAGCTCGATGTCGCGCCGCTCGTCACGCGGATAGCCGGCCAGGTCCTCGTCCGGGCCGAACTGCGAGGGGTTGACGAACAGCGACACGACGACGATGTCGCAGTCGGCGCGCGCCCGCCGAATCAGAGAGAGGTGGCCGCCGTGGAAGGCGCCCATCGTCGGCACGAGCCCGATCGTGCGCCCGGCGCGCCGCTCGGGTGCGAGCGCCTGACGAAGCTCGGCCACGCTGCGGGCGACCTTCACGCCGTGACCTCTCTGCCCGCGAGCGCCCGGGTGTGATGCACGAGCTGGTCGAACAGCTCGAGCAGCTCCGGGCCGGCGTCGGCGACGGCGGCGCGCTGAGCCGCGACGGTCGCCTCGTCCCCGCGCGCAACCGGCCCGGTGAGCGCCGCGGCGGGCCCGCGATCGGCCACGTTGTCGATCGTGCCGCGCAGCAGCGGCAGGAGGAGCTCACGCGCCTCGTGTGGTTCGAGCCCGGCCGGCGCGGCGATCCGCTCGGCTGCCGCCATCAGGGTCACCAGGAAGTTCGAGGCGACCGAGGCCGCCGCGTGGTAGGCGGCGCGCCCGGCGTCGTCGATCTCGAACGGGGTCATGCCGAGCCGGACGGCGAGCGAGCGCGCGAGCTCGAGCGCCTCCGGGGAGGACCCCGCGACGGCGCACCCCGCGCCCCGAAACGCCTCGGCGCCGGCGCCCTGGGCAAACGCCTGCAGCGGGTGTATGCCGAAGCGCTCGACGCCCGCGTGGCTGAGTGCGGACAGAGGCGTCGCTCCGCTCGTATGGCCCACGAACGGCGCAGCGCCCGTGACCACCTCGGCGGCGGCCGCGATCTCGGAGTCGGGCACGCACAGCACGATCGCGCGGCAGCCACCCGGCACCTCGCCGCGGCCGAGCGGGCCGGTCACCTCGAGGCCCGCCTCGCTCACGGCACGTGCGAGTGCCGTCCCGAGCCTGCCGGCTCCGACGATGCCCACGCGGCCCAGCTCGTCCGCCACGCTGTCGCTTACTGCGTTCATTTCTCTGCCGGTCCACTCCACCTCGGGTAGCGGCCGGCCCACGAAGGATATCCAGGGCGCAGGTTCGTCGGCCCCGCTTCCTATGCTTGCTGCTCATGCATCCACGCAGCGCAGAAGAGCGCCGCGAGGACCTCGTCGACCTATACCGCCAGGCGTCGGTGTGTACCCGCTGCCCGCTGGCGCAGGGGCGGACGAAGGTCGTGTTCGGCAACGGCAACGCGAACGCCGACCTGATGTTCGTGGGCGAGGCTCCCGGCGCACACGAGGATCTTCAGGGTCTGCCGTTCGTCGGTCGGGCCGGAAGGCTGCTCGATCAGCTGCTCGAGGAGATCGGGCTGGCGCGCCAGGATGCGTTCGTCTGCAACGTACTCAAGTGCAGGCCGCCCGGGAACCGCGATCCGCAGCCCGAGGAGATCGACGCCTGCCGCCCGTTCCTCGAGCGCCAGGTAGAGCTGATCGAACCGAAGCTCGTCTGCACGCTCGGGAACTTCGCGACCAAGCTGCTCACCCGCTCGCAGCGCGGCATCACGGGAGTGCACGGGCGCGCGCAGGTGCACGAGCTGGGCGGACGGACCGTCCGCGTCTACCCGCTCTATCACCCGGCCGCGGCCCTGCGCTCGACCGGAGTGCTCGCCGACCTGCGCGACGACGTCGCGCGTATCCCGGGGCTGCTGGACGAACCGGCGCCGGTGCCGCTGGGCGCGGTCGCACCGGTCGCGGCCGCCCCGCCCGCCGAGCCCGCGCCGCCGCAGCTCGACCTCTTCGGCTAGGACCGGCCGCGCCGAATGGAGACCCTGAGCTCGAGCGCAGCCGAGACCGAACAGGCCGGCGCCGAGCTCGCGCGCCGCCTGGGCCCGGGCGACGTCGTGCTCGTGAGCGGCGAGCTCGGCAGCGGCAAGACGACCTTCGTCCGCGGTGCGGCTCGAGCGCTCGGAGTCGAGGGCCCGGTCACGAGCCCGACCTTCACGATCGGCCACGTGCTGCCCGGCGCGGCCGATGTCGCTCACCTCGACCTCTACCGGGTTGGAGCTCTCGCCGGCGAGGACCCCGGCCTGCTCGAGGACTACCTGACGGCGGACCGCATCGGCTTCGTCGAGTGGGCGGAGCTGGGCGAGCCGCTGTTCGAGAAGGTGGCGGCGCGGGTCCGGCTGGAGCACCTCGGCGGGGACGATCGCCGGATCACGATCGAGGGGCCGTGAGCATCCTCGGCATCGATACCTCTACAGCGGCCTCGAGCGCCTGCGCTGTGCGGGACGACGGAGAGGCTTTCGAGATCGCAGCGCGGCCCGAGCGGCTCGCCACCCGACCTGCCCACGCGCGCGAGCTGATGCCCGCGGTGGCCGACGTGATGCAGCGAGCCGGGCTCGCGTACGAGGATCTCGATGCGATCGCCGTGGGCGTCGGTCCCGGCACGTTCACCGGGCTGCGCATCGGCCTCGCGACCGCCCGCGCGCTGGCGAACACGGCCGGGTTGACGCTGCGACGCGTCTCGTCGCTCGCCGCGCTCGCAGCGGGCATCGAAGCGCGCCGGCGCCTCGCCCTGATCGACGCGAAGCGGGGAGAGCTGTTCGCCGCGCTCTACGAGGACGCCGACGAGCTCTGCGCGCCGTTCGTGGCGTCTCCGGAGGAGGTGGCCGCCCGGGTGCGGGAGAGCGGCGGCAGACCGCTGGCGGCCGGGGACGGCTCGGTACGATTTCGGGAGGTGCTCGAGGACGCCGGTGTGAGGGTGGCGCCAGACGGATCGAGTGCCCACGTCGTTCGCGCCCTGCACGTCTGCCGGCTGGCGAGCGGGGCGCCCGGCGAGCCGCCGGGGGTCGTCGTCCCCGACTACCTCAGAGCACCCGACGCCAAGCCCCAGTGAGCGAATTCGAGATCCGCCGACTCACCTACGCCGACCTCCCGCAGGTCATCGCGATCGAGCGGCGCGCGTTTCCGACCCCCTGGTCGCTCGCGATGTTCGTGCTCGAGCTGTCGAAGCCGTCGGGGATCTGCCTGGCCTCCGTTCGCGACGAGCGCGTGATCGGCTATCTCGTCTGCTCGCGCTACGACACGGTCTGGCACCTGATGAACATCGCGGTCGACGACCGCATGCGCCGGGAGGGCATCGCGAGCGCGCTGCTCGAGCGGCTTTTCGAGATCGCGGACAAGCCGAGCGAGCAGTACACGCTCGAGGTCCGGACGTCGAACGACGCCGCGATCCGGCTCTACGAGCGCTTCGGCTTCCGCGCCGCCGGACGCCGCCGCGCCTACTACCACGACAATCGCGAGGACGCGATCATCATGTGGCGCAAGGCGCCGGACCGAGCCACGGCCTAGGCGGGCCGTTCGGGTGATCCTGGCTCTCGAGACCAGCTGCGACGACACCTGCGCGGCGGTGGTGAGCGCGGACGGCCGGATCCTGTCCAACCAGATCGCCTCTCAGGGCCTGCTGCACGCCCGCTACGGCGGCGTGGTCCCGGAGATCGCCTCGCGGCACCATCTCGAGCTCGTCGACGCGATCACGGCGGATGCCCTCGAGCGGGCGGGCGCGGGGCTCGACGAGATCGAGACGGTGGCGGTAACACGCGGTCCGGGCCTGATCGGCGCGCTGCTGGTGGGGCTCTCGTCGGCAAAGGCGCTCGCGGCGGCGCGCAGGCTGCCGCTCACGCCGGTCGACCATCTCCACGGCCACGTGGTGGCAAGCACCCTCGGTGGCGATCCGATCGAGGCTCCATACATGTGTCTGGTGGCCAGTGGCGGGCACACCTTCCTCGCGCGCGTGGACGACCCCGCCTGGTACACGGTGCTCGGCCAGACGCTCGACGACGCCGCGGGCGAGGCTTTCGACAAGGGCGCGCGCCTGCTCGGGCTCGGTTATCCGGGAGGGCCTGCGGTCGACCGGCTCGCAAGCGAGGGCAACCCGACGGCGTTCGAGTTCCCGCGCAGCGCGCCCAGGGAGCTCGACTTCAGCTTCAGCGGGCTGAAGACGTCGCTGCTCTACCGGCTGCGCGACGAGCCGGATGCCGACCGTGCGGACCTGGCTGCGTCCTTCCAGCGGGCGATCGTCGATGCGCTCGTGAACCGGACGCGTGTCGCCCTCGAGCGCGAAGGCCTCGAGCGGCTTGCGATCGGCGGTGGCGTGGCTGCGAACTCGGAGCTTCGTGCCGCCGTCGCCGAACTGGGCGCGAGGGTATGGGTGCCGCCGATCGAGCTCTGCACCGACAACGCCGCGATGATCGCCGGCGCGGCGCGCTTCATCGATCCGCTGCCCTATCCGGACTACCTCTCGCTGGATGCGGCGGCGCGGCTCTAGCCTCACTCAATTCGCGAGCCGTGACTCCTCCAGATCGAGGTCGCGCTCGACCTTGCGGCGCACCTCGTCGCTGATCTCGTGGCCGTTTCGCAGCGCGAGCAGCTCCTCGCGCTGTGCGTCGAAGAGGTCGTACATCAGGCGGCGGTACGCGTCGGTCCGCTCCTCATAGCTGTCGCCGTCGCCGTCCGTAAGGGCGTTGAAGCGCCGGCGTCTGTAATCGAAGGCGGCGCGCACGCGGTCGACGGTGTCCGGACGCGCCCAGCCCTCCTCGCCGATGTCGGCGAGCCTGGCGAGTGCCGTCTCGGCAAGCCGGAGCCGGGCGAGCGTCTCCTCGCGCTCGCCCTCGCCGTCGTCCTGGAGTCCGAGCCCGTCGATGAGCGGGCCGAGTGTCAGCCCTTGGCCGACGAGGGTCACGAGGATCACGACGAACGCTAGGAAGACGATCAGGTCGCGCTCGGGGAAGGGGGCGCCGGCGTGGGTCTCGAGCGGGAGGGCGAGCGCCGCCGCCAGCGACACCGAACCGCGCATTCCCGCCCAGCCGACAACGAGCCGCTCACGAGCGGACGATCGGCGCGCACGCTGCACCTCTCTGCGGTCGACCGCGCGAAGGAGGTAGGTGAAGGTGAACTGCCAGGCGAGCCGCACTGCCACGACCACGAAGGCGACCACGGCGCCCCACCAGGCGAGCTCGGATGCCGAGCGGCCTGAGAGATCGTCCACGATCGCCGGCAGCTGCAGCCCGATCAGCAGGAACAGGAACGCGTTGAGAATGAACGTGAGGATCTCCCAGACCGAGACGCCCTGCATGCGCATGACGGGTGTCGTGAGCTGGGGCGTGTGCCAGCCCATGTAGATGCCGACAGTGACCGCCGCGATCACGCCCGAGACGCCGAGCTCCTCGGCCGGCAGGTAGGCGGCGTACCCGCTCAGGATCGAGATCGTGATCTCGGTCGGTGGATCGTCGATGCGTGCTCGCACCTGACGGATGACCCAGCCGGCGGCGAGCCCGATCGCGAGGCCGCCCACGCCGCTTACCACGAACTCGACGACCGCCTCGCCCAGTGAGAACGAGCTCGTCACCACGGCGGCGACCGCGAAGCGGTAGAGCACGAGCGCGGTCCAGTCGTTGGTGAGGTTCTCGCCCTCGACGACGGTGATCAGCCGCCGCGGCGCGTTTGTGCGCCTCAGGATCTCGGCCGGAGCGACGGCGTCGGTGGGGGAGACGATCGCGCCGAGGACGAACCCCTCGGCCCAGCCGAGCCCGATGATCTCGTGGGCCACTAGAGCGACCGCCCCCATCGTCACCAGGACGACACCGATCGAGAGGAACGCGATCGGGCGCGCGTTGCGCCGCAGGTCGCGCAGCGAGGTGAAGAACGCCGCCCCGTACAGGAGCGGCGGCAGGAAGATCAGGAGGACGAGCTCCGGGTCGAGCGCCACGTCCGGGACCCCCGGGACGAAGCCGATAACCGCGCCGCCTATCACGAGGGTGATCGGATAGGGGACGCCTATGACCCCGGCCAGCACGGCCAGCGCGGCCGTGCCGAGCAGCAGGCCGAAGAGGATCAGCTCGACGTGCTCCACGGCATTAGATTGGCAGGCAGGTGGCCACGATCACTCTCTACGGGAAGCCCGGCTGCCACCTCTGCGACGACGCCCGCGCGAGCCTCGAGCGCGTGCGAGCGGAGCGATCGTTCGAGCTCGTGGAGGTCGACGTCTCGCTCGACCCGCTGCTGAACCGCCGCTACGGAGAGCGCATCCCGGTGGTTGCGCTCGACGGCGAGGACCTTTTCGAGTACTTCGTGGACGAGGATGCGCTCGAAGTGCGGCTAGGTAGAGTGGGCGCGTGAGCTTCCAGGAGCCCATCGCGGGTGGCGCCGGGCTCGACGACGGCGGATCGGAGCGACTCTCGCTCGGGGTCGCTGCCCGCCTGTCGCGCTATCTGCAGGTCCTCACCCAGGCCAAGAAGATGGGTCGCGAGACGATCTCGTCCCAGGAGCTCGCCGACTACACGCACGTCAACTCCACGCAGATCCGCCGCGACCTGTCCGGGTTCGGCAAGTTCGGCAAGCGCGGCGTGGGCTACAACGTCGACTCGCTCGTGTCGCAGATCCGCAAGATCCTGCGGACCACCGGCAAGCACAACATCGCGCTGTTCGGAGCGGGCAACCTCGGGCAGGCGATCGCCGGCTCGGACATCTTCGCCGACCACGGCTTCCGGGTCGTCGCTCTCTTCGACAAGGACCCGGCCAAGGTCGGGATGAGCGTGAACGACAACCTGACGGTGCGTCCATACGACGAGCTCGAGCGCGTGATCCGCGACGAGGACGTGGTCGTGGGCGTGCTCGCCGTGCCGACGGGGGCCGCCCAGGAGGTGGCCGACGACCTCGTCGACGCCGGCGTCAAGATCATCTTCAACTACTCCGAGGCCCTGCTCCAGGTGCCGCCCGAGGTGACAGTGCACACCTCGAGCCCGGCCGTCGACCTGCTCTACGCGCTCTACTTCTACCTGACCTGATACCCCGGCCATGCTCGACATGCCCCGCGTCAGGGAGGTGTTCGAGGCCTCGACCGACTTCACCGTGGGGATCGAGGAGGAGTTCGCCATCCTCGACCCCGTCACGCGCTCGCTCGACCACCGCTTCGAGGAGCTTCGCTCCGCGGCGATGGCGGATCCGGTGCTGGCCGACGCGGTCGCGGGCGAGCTGATCCGCTCCGAGATCGAGATCCGCTCGGGCCGGGGCGAGAACTTCGCCGACGCGGAGCTGAGGCAGCGCGAGGCGCGGGCGCGCCTGTTCGCGCTCGCCGCCGAGCGCGGCGCGCTCCTCGGGGCCACGGGCACCCATCCCTGGAGCACCTGGCAGGAGCAGCAGATCATCGACACCGAGCACTACCACCGGGTCGAGAGCGCGCTTCAGTACGTGGCCTGGCGAAACAACACGTTCAGCGTGCACGTGCACGTGGGCGTGAACGGCGCCGAGCGGGCGGTACGCGTCTGCGACCGGCTCCGCGTGGTGATGCCGGAGCTGCTTGCGATCTCCGCCAACTCGCCGTTCCTCGACGGCCGTCACTCCGGACTGCACTCGGCGCGCACCCAGATCTTCACGAAGAGCTTCCCGCGCTGCGGCATCCCGGACCACTTCGGCGGCTGGGACGCATACGCGGACTACATCGACTTTCTGGTGCGCACGGGCTCGATCGTCGAGTTCACGCAGGTCTGGTGGAGCGTCCGCCCGCACCACTCATACGGGACCGTCGAGATGCGGATCTGCGACGCGCAGACGAGCGCCGAGGATTCGAGCGCGCTGGCCGCGCTGATCACCGCGTGCGTGGCGCAGGCCGCACTCGACCACGACGAGGGGGCGCCCTTCGACGACCCGCCGCCGCGGCTGGTGGAGGAGAACTTCTGGCGGGCGATCCGCCACGGGCTCGACGGGCGACTGATCGATTTCGAGCGCGTCGAGGAGTACCCCGCCGCCGAGGCGGCCGAGCGACTGCTCGCCTGGACGGCGCCGGCGCGCGAGGCGCTTGGCATCGACCCGGCGGTGCCCGACGAGAACGGCGCCCAGCGGCAGAAGCGGGCGCTGGCCGCAGGAGCGTCGATGGAGGACGTCTACGCGGCCGAGGTGGCGCTGACGCAACGGACCTACGCGCGAGAGGAGGTGGTCAGATGAGCACTCCACGCCAGCCGACCGAGGAGGAATTGATAGAGGCGCTCCGGCGAGTGAAGACCGACGAGGTCCTGCTCGAGACCGTGGTGACGCTCGTGAACCTGGCGGGGCAGAAGCTGGCCGTGAAGGAGGCGCGAGACCCAGTTGAGGCGCGCAAGGCGATCGACGCCGCGCGCACGCTCGTGCCGCTGCTGCCCGAGGACCGCGTCGGTCCGATCCGCGACGCGCTCTCGCAGGTGCAGATGATGTACGTGAGGGAGGCGGGCGCGCCCGAGGAGGCCGAGGCAGAAGGCCCAGACAGCGCGCGCGAGGAGGCCGAGCGAGCCAAGGCGCGCGCCAAGATCTGGACCCCGGGGTCGCCGTGATCGGAATCTTCGGCGGCTCGGGCTTCTACCGCTTCCTCGACGACATCGTCGAGGAGATGCCGGTTGCCACCCCGTATGGGCCACCCTCCGCGGCCATCCGGATCGGCCGCATCGAGGGCGTGGACGTTGCGTTCATGCCACGCCACGGCGACGAGCACACGCTGCCGCCGCACCGCATCAACTATCGCGCGAACGTATGGGCGATGCGCGAGGTCGGAGTGCGGCGGCTGATCGGCCCGTGCGCGTGCGGCTCGCTCAGCCCCGAGATCGAGCCTGGCACGTTCGTCATCTGCGACCAGTTCGTGGACCGCACGAGCGGCCGCGAGGACACCTTCTACGACGGTCCCCAGACGACCCACGTTTCGGCGGCCGACCCGTACTGCCCGCAGATGAGCGCGGTGCTCGCCGCGGGAGCACGCGAGCTCGAGATCCCCGTCATCGAGGGCGGCACCGTGGTGGTGATCCAGGGGCCGCGGTTCTCGACCCGCGCGGAATCGCGCTGGTACTCGGCGGCCGGCTTCCACGTCATCAACATGACGCAGTACCCCGAGTGCTGGCTCGCGCGGGAGCTCGAGCTCTGCTACGCGAACGTCTCGCTCGTGACGGACTACGACGTCGGCCTCGAGGGGATGCCGCACGTGCCGGCGGTCTCCGCCGAGGAGGCCTTCCGCGTGATGAACGAGAACCTCGACCGCCTGCGCGCGCTGCTGTTCCACGCCGCCACGCGGGTCGGGCAGCCGCCGGAGGGCGATCCCTGTTCGACCGCCCTGGCCAGCGCGATCGTGCACGAATGAGACGCCACGCGGGTCGCGTCGCGCTCAGCGCGATACGCGTCCGATTAGACCCGATAGACTCCCGCGCCGCTCTCTGCGGGCGGGACCGCGCTGGTCCGCGTGCGCTCACGCACGATCGCCCGCTGACTGAACCAGACGGAGGACAACCCCCTTGGAATTCCTGACTGACTGGGGCGTGATCATTGCGCTCGTCTGCGCCGGCGGCGCGGTCGTATACGGCGTGCTGACGTCGCGCTGGCTGCTCGCGCTCTCGCCCGGCAACGAGGAGATGCAGAGCATCTCCGGCGCCGTGCAGCAGGGTGCGAGCGCGTACCTGCGCCGCCAGTACTCGATCATCGCCGGCGTGGCGGTGGTGCTCGCGATCGTGCTGGCGATCGCGCTCGAGGCGTCGGACTCCGAAGGCATCCTTATCGCGATCGGCTTCCTGATCGGGGGTACGTTGTCCGGCGCCGCCGGCTTCATCGGCATGAACGTGTCGGTGCGCGCGAACACGCGCGTGGCGGAGTCGGCCCGCTCGGGCGTCTCGAAGGCGCTCAGCGTCGCCTTCAAGGGCGGCGCGGTCACGGGCCTGCTCGTGGCTGGGCTCGCGCTGCTCGGCGTGGCCGGCTACTACGGCGTGCTGATCCTGGCCGGCACCGATGAGCGCGACGCCATCGACGCGCTCGTGGGCCTCGGCTTCGGCGGCTCGCTCATCTCCGTGTTCGCCCGGCTCGGCGGCGGGATCTTCACGAAGGCCGCCGACGTGGGGGCCGACCTCGTCGGGAAGATCGAGGCGGGCATCCCCGAGGACGACCCGCGCAACCCGGCGGTGATCGCCGACAACGTCGGTGACAATGTGGGCGACTGCGCCGGGATGGCGGCCGACCTGTTCGAGACCTACGCGGTCACGGCGGTCGCGGTGATGCTTCTCGGCGTTCTGACCTTCCACGAGATCGGCACGGTCGCGACCTATCCGCTCGTGATCGGCGGCGTGTCGCTCGTGGCGTCGATCATCGGCACGTTCGCCGTGCGCAGCCGCGCTGGCAACGTCGAGCGCGCGCTCTACCAGGGGCTGATCGTGTCCGGCGGGCTCGCGGCACTGGCCTTCCTCCCGATCACCCTCGCGATGATGGACGACCTCACCTTCAAGAGCGGTGTCTCCGAGCTTCTCCGCGGGGGCGGGGAGGTGGCGAGCGGCTTCGAGCTCTACCTCTGCACCCTGATCGGGATCGCGGTCACGGCGGGCCTGTTCGTGATCACCGACTACTACACATCCACCCGCTTCCGCCCGGTGCGCACGACCGCGCGCGCGTCGCAGACCGGCCACGCCACGAACATCATCCAGGGGCTGGCGCAGGGCTTCCAGTCGACCGCCGCCCCGGCGATCCTGCTGGCGCTCGGGATCCTCGCGGCCAACGAGCTGGCCGGCATCTATGGCATCGGCGTGGCGGTGATGGCGCAGCTCTCGCTCACCGGCCTGATCGTGGCGCTCGACGCGTTCGGCCCGATCACGGACAACGCCGGCGGGATCGCCGAGATGGCGAACCTGCCCGACGAAGTGCGCAACGTGACCGATCCGCTCGACGCGGTAGGCAACACGACCAAGGCCGTGACGAAGGGGTATGCGATCGGCTCCGCCGTGCTGGCGGCGCTGGTGCTGTTCGCGGCTTTCGTGGAGGAGCTCCGGGAGGAGGCGACCGCGGAGGGCGGCGAGATCGTCAGCTTCAGCATCTCGCAGCCGGAGGTGCTGATCGGCCTGCTCGTCGGCGGCATGATGGTCTACCTGTTCGCGGCTCTCGCGATCGAGGCGGTGGGCCGTGCCGGCGGCGGCGTCGTCGAGGAGGTCCGTCGCCAGTTCCGCGAGAAGCCGGGGATCATGGATCGCACCGAGCAGCCGGACTACGCGCGCGCGGTGGAGATCGTGACCCGCTCGGCCCAGCGCGAGATGGTGATCCCCGCGCTGATCCCGATCGTCGTGACCCTCGTGGTCGGGCTCCTGTCGACCGAGGCGCTCGGCGGCCTCCTGATCGGCGTGATCGTGGTCGGCTTCTTCGCCGCGGTCTCGATGACCGCGGGGGGCGGCGCCTGGGACAACGCGAAGAAGCTGATCGAGGACGGAGAGTACGGTGGCAAGGGCTCGGAGGCCCACGCCGCCTCGGTCACCGGTGACACGGTCGGCGATCCCTACAAGGACACGGCCGGCCCCGCGATCAACCCGATGATCAAGGTGGCGAACATCGTCGCGCTGCTGATGATTCCGTTCCTGGTGTAGCGGCCGCGAGACGTTCTGTTCGGGCGCCCACGGCTTCCGCGGCGGGCCCGGATTTGCTGGGTAGGGGCTCGTCAGCAGGGTCCTTTGCGACTTATGCATCCATAAGCTGCAAAGTCGCATAGCACCCCTCCACCGACCCTCTACCCAGTCCATTCCGGCCCCTTTCGGCTATCGGGCGCGGACGAGCGGAGCGACCACGCCCCTCGCTAGCGTTTGAACCCCTTGGCCCGCTCCGACGACATCTACTCGCTCCCCGCCGACCTGCCCGTCCCCGAGGACGACGGCGCGGCGGATCATCTGCCCGGCATGGAGCTGCCGGCGCTCGCGCTGCCGTCGACCGCCGGCGGCGAGCTTCGCCTCGACCAGCTGGAGGGCCTCACCGTGCTCTTCTGCTACCCGCGGACCGGGCGTCCGGAGGAGGAGCTTCCGCCCGGCTGGAACGCCATTCCGGGCGCGCGCGGGTGCACGCCCGAGGCGTGCGGCTTCCGCGACCGCGACGAGCAGTTCGCCGAGCTCGGGGCGCGCGTGCTCGCCCTCTCCACGCAGGAGAGCGCGTACCAGCGCGAGCTGGCCGAGCGGATCCAACTGCCGTTCCCGGTCCTGAGCGACGAGCGGCTTCAGCTGGTCGACGCGCTTCGGCTGCCCACCTTCGAGATCTCGGGCTGGACGCTCACGAAGCGGCTGACGCTCGTGATTCGCGACGGCCGCATCGAGCACGTCTTCTATCCGGTCTTCCCGCCTGACTCGCACGCCGCGGAGGTGCTGCGGTGGCTGCGCCGCTCCTGACCGCGCTGGCGGAATCGGAAAGGAGCGTCTTCTGGCTCGACTCCGCGGACGCGCCCGAGCCGCTGCCGCCGCTTGAGGGCGAGCGCAGCTGCGACCTCGCCATCGTGGGCGGCGGATTCACCGGGCTGTGGGCGGCGCTGCTCGCCCCGCCCGAGGACGAGGTCGTGCTGCTCGAGGGCGAGCGCTGCGGCTGGGCGGCGAGCGGGCGCAACGGCGGGTTCGTGGACCCGTCGCTGACCCACGGCCTCGAGAACGGCCTCGCGCGCTGGCCAGCCGAGGTCGGGCGGCTCGAGCAGCTCGGCGCCGAGAACTTCGCGGCGATCCGGGAGACGCTCACGGCCCGCGCGATCGACGCGCGCTGGGAGCAGAACGGGACGATCGACGTGGCCACGCGCCGCCACGAGGTCGACTGGCTCGGCGACGCCGCCCGGGTGGCGCGGAAGCACGGCGCGAGGGTCGAGCCGCTCGACCGCGAAGCCGTGCAGGCCGAGGTCCACTCGCCCACGTATCTTGCCGGCTTGCATTGGCCTGACGAGGGCGCGCTCGTCGACCCGGCCCGGCTTGCCTGGGGGCTTCGCCGAGCGGCGCTCGACGATGGCGCGACCATTCACGAGCGCACGCCTGTCACGGCGATCACGCGCGCCGGCGACGGCGCGCTTCTCGCGACGCCTGGCGGGCGCGTGCGAGCGCGCCGGCTGCTGCTGGCCACGAACGCCTTCCGGCCGCTCGTGCGCGCGGTCGCGCGCTACGTCATCCCCGTCTACGACTATGTGCTCGTGACCGAGCCGCTCACGGCGGCCCAGCGCGAATCGATCGGCTGGCGGCGCCGCCAGGGGCTCGCCGACTCCGGCAACCGCTTCCACTACTACAGGCTCACCGCGGACGACCGCATCCTCTGGGGCGGCTACGAGGCGATCTACCACTGGCGCAACGGCATGCGTCCCGAGCTCGAGGAGAACCCGGCGGCCTTCAACCTGCTCGCGGCCAACTTCGCGCGGACGTTCCCGCAGCTCGAGGGTGTGCGCTTCAGCCACCGCTGGGCGGGCGCGATCGACACGTGCTCGCGGTTCTGCGTGCTGTTCGGGCGGGCGCTGGGCGGCCGAGCCGCGTATGCGGTCGGTTACACCGGACTCGGCGTGGCCGCCACGCGCTTCGGCGCCCGGGTGGCGCTCGACCTCGTCTACGGCCGTGACACCGAGCTGACTCGGCTCGAGCTCGTGCGCAGCCGCCCGCTCCCGTTCCCGCCGGAGCCCGCCCGCTCGCTCGTCGTCGGCGCGACTCGCCGCGCGCTCATCCGCGCGGACGAGAACGGGGGACGCCGAGGGCCGTGGCTTAGGCTGCTCGACCGCGTGGGCGCGGGGTTCGACAGCTAGTGGCGGAGTACCGGCCCAAGAACCTGGGTCTCGAGCGGGTACTCGGAACCGGCGCGCTCTTCTCCACCGCGTACGGCAACGTCGGCAGCTCGATCTACTACGCGCTCGGGCTCGTGGCGATCTACGCGCTCGGCATGACGCCGATCGTGTTCGTGATCGCGGGGCTGATCTTCGCCTGCACGGCCGCCACCTACACCGAAGCGACCACGATGTACCCGGAGGCGGGCGGATCGTCGAGCTTCGCGCGGCGTGCCTTCAATGAGTTCTGGTCCTTCTTCGCCGCCTGGGCGCAGATGCTCAACTACATCATCACGGTCGCCATCTCGGCGTTCTTCGTGCCGCACTACCTCGCCGTCTTCTGGGATCCGCTCGGCGAGTCGCCGACGGACATCGTGGCCGGGATCATCGTCGTCGCGCTCCTCGTGGGCGTCAACGTCGTGGGCGTCAAGGAGTCCGCCGGCGTGAACGTCTTCTTCGCCGTGCTCGACTTCATGACGCAGGTGCTGCTGGTCGGGATCGGGATCGCGCTGGTGCTGAATCCGGACCAACTCGTCAACCAGATCGACTTCGGGACTACGCCCACGGTGGGCGACTTCCTGATCGCCATTCCGGTCGGCATGGTCGCCTACACCGGGATAGAGACGATCTCGAACATGGCGGAGGAGGCCCGCGACTACCGCAAGACGATCCCCCGCGGGATGGGCCTCGTGGTGCTCGCGGTGTTCGTGATCTACGCGTTCCTCCCCGCGGTCGCCCTGTCGGCGATGCCGGTCGAGAACGGCGAGACGCTGCTCGCGCTGTCGAAGGAGGACGGCGGCTACGCGGACGACCCGATCCTCGGCGTCGTCGCGAACATGGACCTCGGCGGTCTCCAGGGGGCGGCGGAGGTGTACGTGGGACTGCTGGCTTCGACGATCCTGTTCATCGCCACGAACGCCGGGCTGATCGGCGTCTCACGGCTCACCTACTCGATGGGCCAGCATCGGCAGCTGCCGGAGCTGCTGCGCTCGCTGCACCCTCACTTCCGCACGCCCTACATTGCCATCGGGCTCTTCGGCACGATTGCCTGCCTAGCGATCGTGCCGGGGCAGGCCGACTTCCTCGGCGTGATCTACGCGTTCGGCGCGATGCTCTCGTTCACGATCGCCCATCTGGCGGTGATCAAGCTGCGGCTGGCGCGCCCCGAGGCCGAGCGGCCCTGGAAGGGCCCCGGCAAGCTGCCGCTCGGCGGCGGACGCGAGCTGCCGCTGTTCGCCGTCGCCGGCGGGCTCGGGACGTTCATAGCCCTGATCGTCGCGATGGCGCTCGACGTGCGCGTGCTCGTGGCCGGCCTCGTCTGGCTCGCTATCGGCGTGTCGATCTACACGACCTACCGCCGCCGCCAGGGCCTGTCGCTCACCGAGACGGTGAAGATCGTGATGCCGAAGCCTGCGGTCGAGCACGAGGTCGAGTACGAATCGGTGCTGGTTGCCTTCGAGGACGGTCGCTACTCCGCGGAGGCGATCGCCACGGCCGCCCGGCTGGCGGCGCGCCGCCGGCGCGGCATCCACGTGCTCGTGACGATCTCGGTGCCGCCGAACTCGCCGATCGACGCCTCGATGCCGGATGCCGAGTCGCGCGCCAACTCGCTGATCGACTCCGCGCGGGTGCGCGGCGGGCGGCGGGTGACCGGCCACTGGGAGAAGGTGCGGCCCGGCCAGGCCGGGCGGCGGATCGTCGAGGAGGCGAAGGACATCAGGGCGCGCGCGATCGTGATGTCGCTGCCGCCGCGACGCACGGGGTCGTCGCTGTTCGGCAGGACGCTCGAGACCGTGCTCTCGGAGCGGCCCTGCCGCGTGATCATCGACTCCTCGAGGGGCGCCGATGGCCGCCGCGACGGCGGGTAGCCTAGAACGCGTGGAACGCGCCCATCGAGCATCGACCGTGGTGCTCAGCGCCGCGCTCTTGCTCGTGGGCCTGGCGATGATCGGCGTGACTCTCGCGCGCGGCGGCAGCGGGCTCGCAGTCGGAGTCGTGGTCGGCGCGATGCTCGCTGCAATCGGGGCCGGAAGGCTCTGGCTGGCCCTCCGGGGCGCGCCGCGGTGACGGACGCCCGCGGCGGGCGGCGCGCCGCTGTCGGGGCCCGCACGCGGGAGCGCATGCGGCGCGGCTCCGAGCGCGTCGGCGGAGGCATCATCCACACGCTCGGTGAGCCGGCGCTGTTCGCGGTCGCGCTGAGCGCGGTCGTGTCGGGCATCTTCTTCTCGCTCGGCGTGGTGGCGGGGAACGCGCTCGGCCTCACGCCGGTGGTCTATCTCGTCGCCGGGCTCTTCTTCGTCGCGACGATGGCGACCTACGTCGAGGGGAGCTCGCTCCACGTCGAGCGGGGCGGCGCCTCCACCTTCTCCCGCTATGCGTTCGACGAGCTGTGGAGCTTCGTCGCCGGCTGGGCGATCCTGCTCGACTACATCATCGCGATGGCCGCCGGCGCGGTGGTGATCACCGACTACCTCGCGGTCTTCTGGAGCGGCCTCGACGACGGCGGCATCGAGGTCGCCGTGGCTGGCCTTGCGCTGCTCCTCGTCGGAGCCGCGAACGTGCGCGGCCTGACGGCCGACCGACTCGGCCTGGTGCTGAGGCTGTCGCTGTGGAGCATCGGGGTGCTGCTCGTGGTGACGATCCTGATATTCGCCGAGAGCTTCGACGCTGCGGCGATCGCGGACTCGGTCGAGCTCGGCAGCGTCCCGGATTGGGACGAGGCGATCTTTGCGTTCGGCGTGGCGACCGTGGCGCTGATCGGTGTCGAGGCCGCCTCGGGGCTGGCCGGCGAGGTGCGCGTGGGGCGCGCCGGCCTGCGGCGCTTCATCGTCGCGTGCTCGGCCGTCACCCTGCTCCTGTTCGTGGGCGTGTCGGCTGCCGGCCTGATGGCGCAGCCGGTCATGGACGGCGCGACGGCGCTCGGCGGGCGCTTCGAGGAGGCGCCCGCGCTGGGCATCGTGCACGGCTTCGAGCAGAACTGGCTCGTGGACGTCGGTCGCTGGGTGGTCGGCGCCACCGCCGCGGCGATGCTGATCGTGGCGATGCAGGGGCAGATGCTCGGCCTGGCGCGGCTCGCCTACTCGCTCGCGACCAACCGCCAGATACCGAGCGCCGCCGGTCGCCTGCACCACCGTCGCGGCACGCCCTACGTGGCGATCGGGCTCGCCACCTCGATTGCTTTCGCGTTCGCAGTCCCGCACGACCTCGAGTTCCTTGCCGGCGTATTCGCCTTCGGCGCGATGATCTCGTTCGCACTCGCGCACCTGTCGGTGATCGTGCTTCGCTTCCGCGAGCGGGATCGGCCCAGCGCCTTCCGCGTGCCGTTCGGGATCCCGGTCGGCCGCGCGCGCGTACCGGTCCCGGCGCTGTTCGGGTTCGTGTTCTCGGTGGCGGTATGGGTGAGCGTCGTCGTGCTCCACGAGGGCGCCCGGGTGATCGGCGGCATCTGGATGCTGGCCGGCCTGCTCCTCTACGTGGGCTACCGCGGCGCTGAGCAGAGGCCGTTGCGCAAGCGCTTCACGATCCCGGCCGAAGCCCTCCAGGAGCTGGGCGAGTCCGAGTACGGAAGCATCCTCGTGCCGATCGCGGGCGGCCCGCTCGACGACGACATCGTGGGCACGGCCGGCCGGCTCGCCGCCGAGCGCGCCGACGAGGGGGAGGGAGGCACGGTCGTCGAGGCGCTCTACGTGTTCGAGATCCCGATGTCGCTGCCGATCGACGCGCGCGTGCCCGAGGACCGAATCAAGGCGGCCAAGGCGGTGCTGGCGCGGGCGAAGGAGGTCGGCGAGGAGTACGAGGGGGTCGAGGTGGCGACGGCGATGGTCCGCGGGCGCTCGCTTGGTCAGGCGATCGTCTCAGAGGCGAAGCGGCGTGGCGTGGAGGCGATCGTTCTCGCGGCCGAGGAGCCGACCCGTATGCGCGGCGGCGCCATCCTCGGCGGGCGCGGGGGGGCGCGCGATCGGTTCGTGGGGGAGACGACGCGCTACGTCGTGGAGAAGGCTCCGTGCAAGGTGATTCTGACCGCACCGCCCGCGGGCGAGGAGGGCACCCGGGAGGGCGTGCTGCCGTAGCGGTGGGCGGGCGCCTGCAAGGCCTGCGCCCGTAAGAAGAACTTCATCTCACCGGGGGTAGAGTGGAGGGGTGTTCGTCCTGATCGTCGGCTGCGGGCGCGTGGGCTCCACGATCGCCACAACGATGCTCGCCGAGGGGCACGAGGTCTCCGTCCTCGACGAGGACGCGGAGGCGATCGCGTTGCTCGACCGCGGCCAGCCGCTCAGCTGGGAGGAGCGCGGCGGGCGCTTCACCGAGGGGACCGCGCTCGAGATCGACGCTCTCGAGGCGGCCGGCATCGGACAGGCGGACGCGTTCGTGGCGTCGACCGACGGCGACAACACGAATCTGGTGATCGCCCAGATCGCCCAGCGTCGTTACAAGGTCGAGCGCGTGGTGGTGCGTGTGCTCGACCCGGCTCGCGCCCGCTGGTACGCAGAGCAGGGGCTGCAGACGATCTGCCCGACGCAGACCGCCATCGAGCTGCTCGAGGCGGCGGTTCGCGGTCAGATCCGCTTCGAGGGAGTGTCCGGATAGCCATGTACGTGCTGATCGTGGGGGCCGGCAAGGTCGGCTGGAACCTCGCGCGCGAGCTCATCAACAAGAGCCATGAGGTCACGGTCGTGGAGAACGACCCGGCGCGCTATGCCGCCGTCGAGCAGGAGCTCGAGCACAGCGTGCAGTACGGCGACGGCTCGGAGCTCTGGGTGCTCGACCGCGCCGGCATCGAGCGCGCCGACCTCGTCGTGGCGGTGACGGGCGACGACGAGGACAACATCCTCATCTCGCAGGTGGCGCGCGAGAAGTACGGCGTCGAGCGGGTGGTCGCACGCTGCAACAACCCGCGCAACCTGCCCCACTTCGAGCTGCTGGGTGTGAAGCCGGTGATCTCGGCCACCGACCTGATCCTTCGCCTGATCGAGCACGAGGTGCCGAAGTACGGGCTCGTGCACCTGCTCGACCTCCCCGAGGAGCGCCTCGAGATCATCGAGCTGGAGGTGGCCGAGGGGTCCGAGGCGGCCGGGCGCGCCGTCAAGGACCTGGGACTGCCGGACGGCTCGCTCGTGATCTCGATCCTGCGTGACGGAGGCGGCTTCGTCCCTGCGGGTGACTCGGTCGTCCAGGCCGGCGACGAGGTGCTGCTCGTGCTGGACGTGGGTATCGAGGATCGGGTGACCGAGCGCTTCACGGACCGCTTCGGCGCGCGCACGTGATGCTGCGGCGCCGAGTCGACCACCTGCTCGTCGGTGGCGGCCTGGCTGCGGCGAACTGCGCCCGCTGGCTGCGTGAAGGGGGTGGCGATGGGTCGATCCTGCTGGTCGGGCGCGAGCCCGACCCGCCCTACAACCGGCCGCCGCTGACCAAGGGCTACCTGCGGGGGAAGGAGTCGCGCGAGGACGCGCTATTCCGGCCCGACGAGTGGTGGGACGAGCAGCGCATCGAGCTGCTCACGCGCACGAGCGTGATGAAGCTCGACGCCGCCGAGCGCGTGGCCGTTCTCTCGACGAAGGACGAGGTCGAGTTCGACACGGCGCTGATCGCGACCGGGGCGAACGTGCGCCGTCTGCGCGTGGGAGGCTGCGATCTCGAGGGGATCCATTACGTGCGTGCCTTCGGGAACTCGGATGGCATCCGCGCCGAGGCCGCTGAGGCGGAGCGCGTCGTGCTGATCGGCGGCAGCTACATCGCCTGCGAGGCCGCGGCGTCGCTGACCGCGGCCCACGGCCTCAAGTGCTCGCTGGTGATGCTCGAGGAGGTGACGTTCGAGCGCCACTTCGGCCCCGAGGTCGGCCGCTTCTTCCAGGATGTCCTCGAGGAGCACGGCGTGGAGGTGCACGGCGGCGAGGAGCTCGATCGCTTCGAGGGCGAGGGGCGCGTTCGGCGCGTGGTGACGAAGAGCGGTCTTTCGCTCGACTGCGACTTCGTGGTCGTCGGCGCCGGCGTCGGGCCCGACACAACGCTCGCGAAGGCCGCCGGGCTCGAGATCGGGGAGGCGGGCGGCGTCCGCTGCTCGGCGCGGCTCGAGAGCGCGGTGCCCGGCATCTACGCCGCCGGCGACATCTGCGAATACGACAGCCCGCTGCACGGGCGTCCGATGCGAATCGAGCACTGGGACGTGGCCTTCAACCAGGGCAAGACCGCCGCGCTCAACATGCTCGGCCGCGGCGTCGAGCACGACGCGGTGCCGTACTTCTTCTCCGACCTCGCGGATTGGGCGTCGATGGAGTACGTCGGCCCCGGCTCCGGCGACACGGTGATCCGCGGCTCGCTGGACGACGGCAGCTTCACGGCTTTCTACCTGGACGACGGCCGCGTCGCGGCGGCGCTGACGGTAGGCCGCTCGGACGACCTTGAGCACGCCCGCCGCTTCCTCGCCGAGCGAGCGACACCCGACCCGGCGGCGCTGGCGGACGAGAAAACGCACCTGGCCGGGCTCTGAGAGCGGTCCTCGGACTGATCCTCGGGGGCCCCGACGCTACGCCGAACCGCGTCTATCCTTGTCGCGACCTTGGGGGGTCGTCTAATGGCAAGACGCCAGCCTCTGGAGCTGGTTATCGGGGTTCGAGTCCCTGCCCCCCAGTAGCGCGTCTGAGCCCGGGTGCCCCTCCTCAGCGGCGCGGCCGCTTACCGCGAACGCGCGCCTGCGGGCGCAGCTCAGTGGTCCGGTCGCGAGCGTCGGTCACGCGGATCGGCACGGTCACGGTGCGGCGAAGTCCCCGGGCGGCGCGAAGACCCCGCCAGACAACCACGGCGCCGCGGACTCCGGCGCCGGGGAACGGAAGCGCGAGCGAGCGCCGCTGCACGATGGGGCTCATCCGCTGCCGGCCCACGTAGACGCGCGGAGCGGGGCGGCCCCGCCGCAGCCCCTTGGGAAGCGTGAGCGCGGCACGCGTGATCGAGGGTCCCTGGCGGGCGGCCGTGACGCGTGCGACCAGCTTCGCCCTGCGCCCGCGGCGCCGTACCGACGCGGTCGCGACCGGGTCGCAGCCGGGCGTCGCCAGTTGCGTGCTGAAGCGCTTGCGCTTCCCGGAGTGGGCGAGCAGGTCGACGTGGATCGTGGTGTCGGTGCGCGGATCGCACAGGTCGCGCCCGAGCTTGAGCGGAGCGCCCGGGCCGCTGTTGAAGTCGAGCCGGAAGCTCCGCACCGGCAAATCCGGGTTCGAGGGGAAGACGTTGTGCACGCCGGCCGCGTCGATCGTCACGTTGGCGTCGAGCCGGAGCCCGACGGGCGGCGGCAGCATGAGGATCAGCCCTGGTATCGGGCTCGCGCTGTTCAGAGCGATGTACGTCGGGCCGCGGACGGGGCGGGCCTGCAGCGGTGAATCGATCGTGGCCGTGCCCACGCGCGACGACGGCGGGCAGGTGCCGGCCGCCGCCTGCGCGCGCCCGCAGGCGTTGCCGATCGCGGCCAGGTTGGGCTCCATGAACTGCGGGATCGTGACCTCCGCGCGCTTGAGCGCCGCGTCCTCGGGGTCGAAGTGGAGGGTGGTCGAGAAGGGCGGGCTGTCGCCCCTCCTCGTCATCCCCGGCGCCCCGACGAACCCGGACGCGCTCGGGTCGAACTCCAGCGCGCTGCACGCCGTGGGCGTGAAGCTGCTGGTCCGCTGCGACACGGCGGCGGAGTCATACGAGCTCGCGCGCCCGATCGAGAGCGCCGGCGCGCATGCGGTCGGGAGTCGCATGAAGGGGCCCTTGCTGCCTTGCCCGCTGAAGTTCAACGTGACCTGGCGGATCTGCACGTCGAACGGCCCGGAAGTGCGCGGCTGGTTGGCGAACGTCGACTCGAGTCCCATCCCTCCGGGCCCGTTGCGCAGCACCACCGGCGACTCGAGGAACACCTTCTCGCCCAGCAGCGGAGCCGTGAGAGGTCGGAGGACGAGGCCGAGCCGCGCCGGCTCGTCCCCCTCGGGCGGGAGGTTGTAGACGGAGCCGGGAGCGTCGAGGCCCTGATCGGGGATCGGGGGGATGAGCAGCACCGAGACCCGGGCGCTCACCGTCCCCACCTGCGACCCCGCGGGGCAGTCGTCGCCGGCGAACTGCGCCGGGCCGCAGAAGTCTGCGTTCTGCGGGTTGCCGAGGAGTCCCGGCGCGAGCCGTACGAACGAGTTGCGGACGTCGTCCTGGCGCGTCGAGTAGCTCATCTTCTGGACGACCGTCACATCCGGGTGACTCCCGGCCGCAGTGTCCGCGGGCGTGACGCTGAACTCGTCGAGCCTCACATCGGCCGCCGCTGGAGCGGCGACCAGCAACCCGAGGCCTGTCAGGAGAACGAGCGCGCGACGCATGGCGCCAAGATATCCACGCTCCGGCGCCCGTGCGCCGGTTTGTCAGGCCACCGCCTGCTCCGCCCAATCGCGGTAGAGCCTGGCGTAGGCTCCGCCCGCCTCGAGCAGCTCGTCGTGCGTGCCCTGCTCGGCGACCCGCCCGTGGTCGAGCACGACGATCCGTCCCGCCCCGCGTATCGTCGAGAGCCGGTGGGCGATCACGATCGCCGTCCGTCCGGCGAGCAGGCGCCGCAGCCCGCGCTCGATCTGCGACTCGGTGCGGACATCGACGTTCGAGGTCGCCTCGTCGAGGATCAGTATCCGCGGGTCGGCCGCGGCCGCGCGCGCGAACGCCACGAGCTGACGCTGTCCCGCCGAGAGCTGGCCGCCGCGCTCGCCGACCTCCGTGTCGTAGCCGTCGGGCAGGCGCTCGATGAACTCGTGCGCGCCCACCGCCCGCGCCGCGGCCCCCACGTCGTCGTCCGTCGCATCGGGCCGTCCGAACGCGATGTTCTCGCGGATCGTGCCGGAGAAGAGGAAGCTCTCCTGTGGCACGATGCCGAGCTGCGAGCGCAGCGAGCGCTCCGTCACGTCGCGCAGGTCGTGCCCGTCGACCCGCACAAGCCCGCGGTCGGGGTCGTAGAAGCGCGCGACGAGCTTGGCGAGCGTGGACTTGCCGGCGCCGGTCGACCCGACGAGCGCCACGGTCTGGCCGGGCGGCACGTGGAGGTCGACGTCCTCCAGCGCGGGGTGCTCGCCGTTGTAGGCGAACGACACGTTCTCGAACTCGATCTCCCCGCGCAGCCGCGGCAGCTCGGTGGCGCCGGGGCTGTCGGCGATCTCGGGCTCCTCGTCGAGCAGCTCGAAGATCTTGTCGAGCGCGGCCATCCCGGCCTGGTAGGTCGTGTAGAGCTGCGACAGCGACTGGATCGGCTCGAAGAAGCTCTGGAGGTAGAACACGAACGACGCGAGCACGCCGATCGTCACGGCGCCGTCGAGCACCTGGTTGCCGCCGTAGAGCAGGATCGCCGCCGTGGCCACCGCCGAGAGGAGCTCGACCGAGGGGAAGTAGGCCGCGTTCAGGTAGACGGTCCGCATGTTCGCCTCGCGGTGCTCGTCGTTCAGCTCCGCGAAGCGCCTGCGGTGGCGGTGCTCCTGCCCGAACGCACGCACCACGCGGACGCCCGAGAGCGTCTCCTGCAGGTAAGCGGTGACGAGGGCGATCTTCTCGCGGGTGAGCCGGTAGGCGCCCGACGACGCGATCCGGAAGATCACGCTGCCCGCCAGCAGCAGCGGGAAGCAGAGGAAGGTCACGAGCGCCAGACCCGGGTCGAGCAGCACGAGGATGACGGCCGTCCCGATCAGCGTGAGGGTGGCCGAGAAGAGCGTCGCGATGCCCTCGGTCACGAGCTGGTCGAGCGCCTGCACGTCGTTCGTGATCCGCGAGATGATCACGCCCGCCTTGTTGCGCGAGTAGAAGCTCATCGACAGCCGCTGGAGGTGCGCGAACAGCTGGATCCGCAGGTCCTGGAGCGCGCGCTGACCGACCCAAGAGATCAGGTAGGTCTGGAAGTACGAGGCGACCCAGTTGACGAGCGCCGCGCCGATGAAGAGAGCTACGACCACGGTGAGCGCGCCGGAGTCCTGCCCGCGGATGCCGGAATCGATCGCCTTGCCGGCCAGGTACGGCGGCGCGAGCCCGGCGCCGGTGGCGGCGAGCAGCGCGACCAGCATCAGCGCGACCCGACCCTTGTAGGGGCCGAGCAGGCTCACCAGGTGGCGCAGGCGGCGCGACCTCACAGCCCCGCCACCTCGCGCTCGGGGTCCTCGCGGGTGAGGAAGACCCGATCGGGCAGCCCCTTCTCGGCGATCTCGCGGTAGAGGGCGGAGTCGTCGAGCAGCTCCTCGTGCGTCCCGCGCGCCACTATGCGCCCCTCCTCGAGCACGACGACCTCGTCGGCGAGCGCGATCGTGGAGAGCCGATGCGCGATCACGAACGTGGTGCGGCCCTCCATCACCTCGGCGAGCGCGGCCTTGATGCGGCTCTCGGTGGTGGCGTCGACGCTCGAGGTCGCGTCGTCGAGGATCAGGATGCGCGGCTCGGCGAGCAGGGCGCGCGCGATCGCGACACGCTGGCGCTGCCCGCCCGAGAGCGTGTGCCCACGCTCGCCGACGAGCGTTTCGAGACCATCGGGCAGATCCTCGAGGACCTCACCGAGGCCGGCGCGCATCGCGGCGGCGTGGATCTCTTCGTCGCTCGCATCGGGCCGCGCGTAGGCGATGTTGTCACGCAGGGTCGCGGAGAAGAGGAAGGCGTCGTCCGAGACGACCGCCACCTCGCGCCTGAGCGAGCCCGGGTCGACGTCGCGAACGTCGACGCCGTCGACGCGCACCGCGCCCGTCTCGACGTCATAGAGGCGCGGGATCAGCATGACGAGCGTCGTCTTGCCCGAGCCCGTCGGCCCGACGAGCGCCACGGTGCGACCCGGCTCGACGTCGAGGTCCACGTCCCGCAGCACGGGCTCCGCCCCGTCCCCATAGCCGAACGTCACGCCACGCAGCTCGACCCGTCCCGCACCCGCCGGCAGCGGCGGCGCGTCCGGGCGCGTCACGAGCTCCGGCTCGCGGTCGAGCAGCTCGAACACACGCGCTCCGCTCGCAACCGCGCGCTGAGCCATGCCGAGCGCCATGCCGAGCATCCGCATAGGGAAGGTGAGCATCAGGACGTACCCGTAGAAGGCCACGAACTCGCCGACGCTGATCTGGCCGTTGATCGCCTGGCGCCCGCCCACGAGCAGGAGCGCGGCGAGACCGAGCTGGGGCAGGAAGCCGATGAACGGCGAGTAGAAGGCGCGCAGGCGGGTGGAGATCATCGACTGCTCGAAGACGCGCGCCACCGCGTGGCGGAAGCGGAGCAGCTGGCGCTGCTCGCGCGCGAACGCCTTCACCACGCGCACGCCCGAGATGTTCTCCTCCGCCTCTGCGGTGAGCTCCGCGATGCGCTGCTGCACCTCCTGCGTGGCGGGCCGGTTGCGCCGCCCGTAGCGGAACGCCACCCAGATCACCACCGGGGTAGGCGCGAGGGCGACCGCGGCAAGCAGGGGGTCGAGCGCGATCATCACGCCCGCCGCGATCAGAATCGTGAGCGCCGACTGGAGGATGAAGATCAGCCCGTAGCCGAGGAAGAAGCGGACGGCCTGGAGGTCCACCGTCGAGCGCGACATCAGCTGGCCGGTCTGCTGGCCGTCGAAGAACGCCAGCTCGAGCGAGTGCAGGTGCGAGTACATGCGGTTGCGCAGGTCGTACTCGACGCCGAGCGAGACGCGCCCCGCCACCAGCCGGCGGGAGATGCTGAACGCCATCCGCAGGAGGCCCGCTGCGGCGACGGCCGCCGCGAGCGGCCAGAGCTCCGGACCGCCCCCTCGGATCTCGTCGACGGTGCGCCCGACGAGGTAGGGAACGAGCACGCCTGCCCCCATCGCCGCGGCGGCGAGCACGAACGAGACGGCGACGCCCCCTCGGTACGGGCGCAGGAAGCCGAGCAGCCGCCAGAAGATTCGCACGGACCCTTACTTTACTTAATGAAGTATCGAAGCGCGCGGGCCGTGTGCAGGACAACCGGCGGCGAGGGTGAACAACCCGCGCGATGGCGCCGACCGTCGCACTCGACCGCCTGACGCCCGCCGAGCAGCGTGTGCTTCAGTGCTTTCTCGCGGGACGCCTGCCCGCCGGGCAGGTGCACTCAGAGCTCGCCCAGGCGCGCGCGGTAGCTTCACGGCCATGCCCGTCTACGTCGACGAGCCGATCTGGGAGTGGCGCGGTCGTTGCTGGTGTCACCTGACGGCTGACGGCAGCGCGGAGCTGCACGAGTTCGCGCGCCGGCTAGGGCTCGTCAGGCAGTGGTTCCAGTCGAAGCCCGGTCGTCCCTGGCACGACCACTACGACCTCCCGGACGAGCTGCGGGCGCAGGCGCTCGCGATGGGGGCGCGCCCGCTGACGACGCGCGAGATGGGAGCACGTCAGGCGAGGCGCCGGGCGGCGGCACGGCGTGGCGCCATCGTGTGACGGCCGTCCGCTACCTCCACCTGCTCGCGATGGCGTTCTTCGTCGGCGGCCAGCTCTTCCTGGTCGCGGCCGTGGTTCCGGTCCTGCGCGGCGATGCCAACGGCGAGCGCCTGCGTGCGGTCGCGCGCCGCTTCGGCTGGGGCACGCTCGTGGCGATCGCCGTGCTGCTGGCTACCGGCATCGCGCTCGCCTCGCACTTCGGCCGCTGGGAAAGCACCACGCTGCAGGTGAAGCTCGCGCTCGTGGCCGGGGTCGCCGCGCTGGTCGTGTGGCACATGCGCCGGCCGCAGCTGCACGCGCTCGAGGGGGCGATCTTCGTCGGCTCGCTGGCGATCGTGTGGCTCGGGGTCGCGCTGGCGCACTGATTGCGGCAAAACCCCGATACCAGCGCGCAGCTTCTCCCGATGCCACAACCGTCGCGAAGTCCGACCATCTACTTCATGAACGAAGCTCCCCGAACGGTCACGATCGTTGGCGGCGGCATTGCGGCGCTCGAGGCGATGATCGCCCTTCGCAGCGTGGCACAGGAGCGCGCCGCAATCGAGCTGATCACGCCCGGCTCGCACTGGACGCACCGCCCGATGGCGGTGGCCGAGCCGTTCGGGCTCGGCCGCGCCGAGCGCTATGACCTCGTGCGGATGGCGCACGATCACGGCGCGTCGCTGCATCTCGCCGGCGTGCAGGCGGTGGACACCGGCATGCGACGGCTCATGACCTGGGACGGTCGCGAGCTCGACTACGACGTGCTGCTGCTCGCGATCGGCGCGCGGCCGGTGCTCTCGATCCCGGGCAGCGTGACAATCAAGGGCCCGGGCTACACGAGCCGCTTCCGCACGGTGCTGCGGCGGCTCGCCGAGCACAAGGTTCGGCGGGTCACGTTCGCGGTGCCCGCGGGAACGTCGTGGCCGCTGCCGCTCTACGAGCTGGCGCTGATGACCGCCGGGCGGGTGGCCGACCTGGAGCTGCATCGAGTCGAGATCTCGCTCGTCACCCCCGAGAGCGCGCCGCTCGAGCTGTTCGGTAAGCCCGCATCCGATGCGGTCAGCGAACTGCTCGAGGAACGCGGAATCGCGGTGCACACGTCCCGCTACCCCGCCGAGGTCCGCGACGGCGAGCTGGTGATGGTCCCCGGCGATCCGATTCCCACCGACCACGTGGTCAGCCTCCCGCGGCTCGTCGGTCCCGGCATCGCCGGGCTGCCCGCCGACGGCGACGGGTTCATACCAGTGGACCTCCACGGGCTCGTGGAGGGGGAGATCGACGTGTACGCCGCCGGTGACGCGACGACCTGCCCGATCAAGCAGGGCGGAGTGGCGTGCCAGCAGGCGGACGCGGCGGTGGACGCGATCGCGGCCTCGCTCGGAGCCGACGTCGAGCCGGCGGCGTTCCGGCCGGTCCTGCGCGGCATGCTGCTCACCGGCGACCGCCCGCGCTACCTGCGTGCGGAGATCACGGGCGGGCGCGGGGAGCGCTCGGAGGCCTCCGACCAAGCGCTCTGGTGGCCGCCGAACAAGGTCGCCGGCCGCTGGCTCGCACCCTACCTCGCGCTTCACCACGCGGAGCTCGACGCGCGCCCCGACGGCCTGTCGGTCGACGTGCCGGTCGCCGGTCCGACGATCCGCCCGCGCGTGCCCATCTGAGCGCGGTCAGCCCACGGAGCGCAGGTCCGACGCGCCCAGCTCGCCGGCGCCCGCCGTCATGGCCGGCAGCGTCGCGCTGACCGTCGTGCCGCGCCCAGGCGCCGAGTCGATCTCGAGCGCACCGCCCACGAGCGCCACGCGTTCGTGCATGCCCACGAGCCCGAAGCCCTCTCCCGTCCGACCGGGCTCGAAGCCCTCGCCGTCGTCGCGCACTGCGACCGTCACGATGTCGCCTGCCGCGGCCACCTCGACGTCGGCGCGGTCGGCCCCCGAGTGCTTCACGGCGTTCGTGAGCGCTTCCTGCACCAGCCGGTAGATCGTGCTCTCGAGCTCGGACGGGAGCCGCCCGCCCGCGGTGACCGGCGCCAGCTCCACGCGCGCGTTCACCTCGAGTCCCGACGTGGTAGCCACCCGCTTCACTAGCGCTTCGAGGGCCGGTTCGATTCCAAGCTCGTCGAGCGCTGCCGGCCGCAGCTCCGTGATCAGGCCCTGGAGATTGCGGATCGACAGGTCGAGCTGCTCGACGCTCGTGCCAACGGCGCGCTCGAGCATCTCGGCGCGCCCCGAGCGCTCGGCGGTCTCCAGCAAGAGCTTGAGCGCGCCGAGCTCCTGAAGCGTCTCGTCGTGCAGCTCGCGTGCCCAGCGGGTGCGCTCGCGCTCCGATGCCCGGATCGAATGGCGGCGCCGCTCGGCCTCGACGGACTGGGCCGTGGCGATCGCGATCGCGGCGCTGGCGGCGAAAGACGTGAGGAGATGCTCCGTATCGGCGTCGAAGGGCGGGTCGTCCGAGCCGGCCAGCGCCACGAGCAAGCCTCGGCCGCGCCCCCGGAATCCGAGCGGGACGACGAGCGCCGACCGCGCGCGGCCGGCGATCGGCTCGAGGCCGTGACCCATCCGGACGTTCAGATCGGCCACGAGCTCAGCGGCGCCGCCGGCGAGCACGCTGCCGGCGAGCGTGCCGTCGAGCGCGAGCTCGGTTCCGACGACGCCGTCGCCGCGCTCGCCGGCCGCCGCGACGGCTCGGAGGCAGCCGCCCACGTCCAGCAGCACGACGACCGAACCCGCCTCGATCACCGCCCTGCCGCGCTTCACCACCAGCTCCAGCACGCGCGCGAGATCGGTCTCGAAGCCCACCGCGCGTGCGATCGTGGCGGTCGCCTCGAGCCCACGCACCGCGCGCTCCAGCTCGGCCCGCCGCGCCTGCGCGCTCTCGTACAGGCGTGCGTTGTCGATCGCGATCGCCGCCCATTCAGCCAGAACCAGCACCAGCTCTTGGTCCGCCTCGTCGAAGTCGAGGCCGCTCGCCTTGTCCGCCAGGTAGAGGTTGCCGAAGGCCTCCCCGCGAATCGAGATCGGCACGCCGAGGAACGTCTTCATCGGTGGGTGGCCGGGCGGGAAGCCGTACGAGCGCGGGTGCTCCGTCACGTCGGGGAGGCGCAGCGGGGCCGGATTGCGGATCAGCTCGCCGAGCACCCCGCGGCCACGCGGGAGCGGGCCGATCTCGCGCCGCATCTCCTCACTGATTCCCACGTGGAGGAAGCGCTCGAGCTCCTGCTTGTCGGCGTCGAGGATGCCGAGCGCGGCGTAGGTCGCGCTCGTCAGCTCCTGGGCGGTGTCAAGTACCTGGCGGAGCACCGACTCGACATCGAGCTCCGAGACGAGCGCACGCCCGACGTCGAGCAGCCGGGCGAGCTGCGGCTCGGTGAGGCTGGCCCCGTTTTCGGGCATCGCGGGGCAGCGTAGCCCGCTCAGCGCTCGATCAGGTCATTGTCGAGTGCGTAGCGCACCAGCTCGGCGCGCGTGGACACGCCGAGCTTCTGCTGTATGTGGGCGCGGTGGGTCTCGACCGTGCGCACGCTCAGGAAGAGCTGCTCCGCGATCTCCGCGTTCGTGTGCCCGAGGGCGATCAGCGTCAGGACCTCGAGCTCGCGCTCCGTGAGGTCCCCGGGAGGGCCGCTCGGGGCGGGGGGCGCGGCTGCCATGCGGGCCCCGAGCTCGGGGTTCAGCCAGGTCCCGCCGCCGGCCGCGGCCCGCACCGCCTGGACTAGCTCGGTGCCGGCCGCCTGCTTCAGCACGTAGCCCTTGGCTCCGGCGCGAAGGGCCTCGCGGGCGAAGGCCGGATCCTCCTGCATGGTCAGCACGACGATCGAGGTGCCGGGCGAGGCCTCGAGCAGCGCCGGGATCGCCTCCAGGCTCGACCCGCCCGGCATGTTGAGGTCGAGCACGAGCACGCCGGGCTTGTAGCCGAGCACCGTGCGTCGCGTTGCGTCCACGTCGCCGGCCTCGGCCACGACCTCGAGGTCGTCCTCGGCCTCGAGCAGCATGCGCAG
>Ga0126307_10000135_pt1 | contig 44077 bp, 49 predicted proteins | sample Plot28_FD_89955 | JGI IMG/M metagenome (GOLD analysis project Ga0126307, IMG submission 89955) | Serpentine soil microbial communities from UC McLaughlin Reserve, CA, USA - Plot28 | ecosystem: Environmental > Terrestrial > Soil > Grasslands | place: USA: UC McLaughlin Reserve, Lake County... | reverse complement strand
TAGATCATATACATCAGATAAATCATATAACCACTTACATCTCAATATTCATGGTAATTCCTGTTCTATTCATAATTTTTAACCGTTAATAAAATATTATATAATGCTTGAAGTTGATTTTGGATTTTACTATACATAGTAAGATCCGGTCTAAAATAATATCTGAGAAAAATTGATTTGGGTAATCTTCCTTGTAAAAGATCTATAATCTCGATCTATTCCTTGCATTCTCAAATAAGTAGCAAATATTTTTCTACAGTAATTGAAATTGAATGGTATATTTTTCCTTTTAAAATAGCATCTTAAAGAGTCATAATTACTTTTTTCTTTTGTATCTTTAGCAATTTGGATTATTGATTCATTTACAATGCTTCTGTAGGCCTTCTTCATTCGAGAGATTTTGTTTAAATTTTTTTTAAACTGTATTGAAGAGAATGTATTTGATGAATATTTTGAATATTTTAAAGAGAAATTTCTTTTTGGCATTGATATTACATCAGATAAAGATCTTTATATTAGAATGATTCTTCTTATACCTAGAAGAGAAAACTCAAAGCTATTTCAAATATGGAAAGACTCTTTTGATAGCTTATCTGATCATCATAAATCAATTTTCAAGCATAAATATTAAAATAATATTTGAAACTATAGTGAAAGAAAAATCGACAAGTATTGCACAATATGAAGATTATAGGTATAATGTTAGAGAAAGAGAAAATGAACTATTGTTAGAAACTAAATGCACCCTTTGTGGAATGCACTGTTATAGCCTGATTCCCTTTAATTTATTTGTTCAATCATATTTTAATTCTAAAGATTTCTTAAGCATTATTTCAAACTACATTACAAGAACATGTAAAGACAGAAATAAACATCAGGTAGGATTTCCGTTTGATGAAATGAAAATATGATAAATTACATAGAAGATTCTGAATTATACTTCTAAAATAACTAATTTGTTTAACATTTATTTTCTTCCGTTCCTAGATTTTTTAAATAATACCATTGTAAAGAAATATCAATGACCTATGCTCCAATACTATCTGCTCTTTTTACGAAAAATGAAATTGAATGATTAATTTCAAAGAAAAAAATTTTCGAAAGGATATGAGCATAAAATAAATACGATATTAAGAAGAAGATAAACATTTTTTATAATTATGAACTACCTTTACTTTTGAGTAAGGGATTTGATGTTACTAAATATCATAACAGCGTTACGGCTAATTGTAACCCCTATTCAAATATAGGAATATCTATTTCAGATAAAAATATTAATAACAATTACGAGAATCGTCGTTTTGCTTACAAGATTCAGAGCCTTGGAAGGGATTACCTGTATGATTCCACACTTTCGGTCCCGCGACCTTTTCCTTACCAAGTCTGGCTGAGCTACCAAGGCACAAGTGAAAGGAATTCCCTTCAACGCTCTGAATCTTGTTTTGATAATAATAATTCTCGAAATAATCTCTTTTTTGGAGAATTGAATGAAGAGTTTTGGAATAGATTCAAAGATTATCTTAAAGCGACACATAGAGAAAAAAGTATCATATTTAGATTATCATATGCTAAAAAGTATTATAATATATTGATTAATGGAAATGCTACTGATATTCAGTCTGTATCTCATGATAAAAGATTACAAATTATGAAGTCGCTTTCTGTTTTATCCAAGTTTATGGGATGCTATGATAAGTGGAAGAGTATTAAAGAAAGGTATCAGTTGAAGTGGTCCAATGATGATTCCATCCAAATATTTCAAAATCTTACAAATCAGGAGAATAATTATAGCTCAATGTTAAAGTGGGTAAAAGATACCTGCTCACAAGTACCGGCGGATTATTCTAATATTCTCATTTATTGCACTTTAACCGGTCTAAGGCCGGATGAAGCATGCCAGTCTATAAGATTAGTAAAAGATAAAATTCATAGCTACCATGACAAAGATAAAATGATTCTAAAGCATTTTGAATTTCCTGACATTTTTATTAGAAGAACCAAACACGCCTACGTTAGTATCTCAAATGATTTAATTCTTAAGATTGCTAATGATTCTTGTTGCTATTCGTATAATGCCTTAAGGTGTTACTTGAAGAGAAAAAATATCACTATGAACATGAATTATTGCCGCAAAATATGCTACCTTTATGAGAAACAACGGAATAGAACAAGAAATCATAGACTTATTGCAGGGGCGTATACCAAAGTCGGTATTTGTAAGGCATTATTACAGGCCTGATTTAGAAAGATTTGATAAGGTTAGAGGATTATTAAATAATTTGTACAATCAAATAAGTTATTAAAATTACTAACTTTTTTCATTATTGTTTAAGATAATATAGTTAGAGAGTAAAATCTTTAATAATTATTCTCTTACTAAATTAAATAGTATATGTTAGTTAATCTTTCTTCTAATCTCAAATATAATTAAAAAGTTTTGTAACAATATGTATAAACAAATTTTCTTTGTCTTAGTAGTACTGTTATCTTCACTAGGAACTATCACGATTTTTCCATATGCAACGGCTATAGCTGATTACGACAACACCAACCACTGCATGAGGTATGTTGATAACAAGGGAAACAATAATTTCTATAAATCCCAAAATAGCGATATTTCGCCATCCAGCACATTACAAGTTGCTTATGCCATTTCTCCAGTTCAACAACAATCAACAGATTCACCTCTAATTTTTTACGGAAATGATTCATCTATAATCTCTCAAGCAATAGGTAATTCACCTGAATTGACCACATTAGAAAAGCAACCAGAGGATTTAACAGCAACAGAAAAGATTACAAAGTTAAAGCAACAATGGTTAGAACTACTTCCATAAAAGATTTAGAATCGACTCAAACCCAATTTTTTATTTTATTTTAAATAAGTTTCTAATAATAAAAGCTAAATACACGGTAGTAATATCTCTATTGAGTAGACTCTTATTTTTGCACCGCCATCGGTGTTACTCCATGGTTGGCAAATCCTAGAAAAATATCAGATATAAGAAATATCTCTTAAATTATCTTCTTAGCAGAAAGTAAAGTTCTTAATATATCTTGAAATAAAAATAGAGTATGAGTATGATAAAATTTATTATAATTCTAATTTCACTTACGACAGGTTTAATTCTTGTAAATTTGGATAATGTTATTTTATATGGTGAAGATTATTCTTATCAAATTACTAAAACAAATAACACTAATTTTGATATTTCCAATTTAGTTTACGACATTGATTCCAAGCCTTTTAATGTTTCATATGCAGATTGGACTGAGAAATGGTGGCAATGGACATATTCTATTCCTTGGGATAAAAATCCCTCATATGATGATACTGGAAAATATTGCAGTGAAAATCAAAGTGGTCCAGTTTGGTTTCTAACTTTAGCTTATGGACATCCAGTTACTCGAATATGTGATATCCCTGAAAATACTGCTTTGCTTATAACTATATTAAATTCTGAATGCTCTTATGCAGAATTTCCCTTGCTAAAAACTGAAGAAAAACTAAGAGAATGCGCTAAACGTATTCAAGACCTTGTAGTTGGAGGAAATGCTTCACTTAATAAAATGCCAATACCAAACTTAGAAAATTATCGTGTCCAGACTGATATCTTCAATTTTACTTTACCAGAAAATAATATTTTAAATTTAACTTCTCAGACTACACAAGCTATTGCAGATGGAAATTGGTTATTCCTTAAACCTCTTCCTACTGGAACACATGAATTAAAAGTAAAAGGTGATGTTAATACAACTTCTACAATTGAGATTAATGGGAATCAATATAACGGTCCAGTGGGATGGAACTATATTACTACATACATTTTAAATGTAAAATAGTTTAAATTTAAAATAGAAATGGAAAGATTGCATTAGAGGGAAGTGTTTTAATAAATCTAGGAGATTTTAAATAAGTTCCTTTTAATAAAAGCTAAATACAGCTAATAGTAGAATTCTATTTTCAGGTTTGCTTATGAATGTTCTGGATGTATAAGAATAATTTATATTAGCTTAATATAGATGGAATGGAGATTAAAATGAAATTTGTCTAACTAAATTTAAAAGGTTTTTATATGTATAGTAATGCTATCTGAGTTAAAATAGCTATATTTTTAGGCAAAACTCATGAATGACATAACTAGCAATAAAGAAAAAGAAAGCAAATCTAAAAGCAGTAAGAATAATTTTAATGAAAAATCTATTACAACATCATATCTCGATAAAATATCTAAGGATGCTTGGATTACATTAGCAATACTAAGTTTGATTGGGCTTGTTATTGTATATGGTGAAACAATGATTATACCTGCAATTCCAGATTTAATCCAAGACTTTAATATACCATATAATACTACTGCATGGATTCTTACTGCATATTTAATTGCAGGAGCGGTATCAACTCCTCTTGTAGGAAAATTATCTGATATTTATGGAAAAAAAAGAATTTTACTAATTGTTATGATTATTTATACAGTAGGAACCTCTTTTGGAATGATTTGCAATGATATTTCAACTATGATAATAGTACGCATAATTCAAGGAATAGGTATGTCTGTATTCCCTATTGCTTTTACCATAATTCGTGAAAAGTTTCCAGAAAATAAATTGTCTATTGCTCAAGGAATTCTTACATCCTTATTTGCAGTAGGGGGAGTTATTGGTTTATCTTTAGGAGCAATAACAATTGAATCTTTTGGTTGGCGTTCTACCTTTATATCTATTTCACCTCTTGCATTAATTCTCACGTTAACTATTATGCGAGCTGTTCATGTTAAGGAGCAAGAAGAAAATGGTGATGATGATAATATTACTATACAATCAAGAAAAAATATTGATATTAAAGGTGCAATAGCTTTAACATTTACTATATCTTCTTTCCTAATTTCAATTACATTATTAGGCAATTCATATTCTTCAGATGTTAATGATACTAATAACGATACTACAAACTTAAGTTTGGTTATATTATTTTCTGTGATATCTGTTCTGTCATTGTTTATCTTTGTATTATTTCAACGTAGAACACATAATAACCCTTTAATAGATTTAAATTTGTTAAAAGATAGAATACTTCTTCCAACAAACATTCTGTTAATGACTATTGGTATCTCAATGTTTATGATTTATCAAACTATAACTATCTTTATAAGAAACCCACCTCCTTCTGGATTTGGAGGAACTGCAATTGATGCAGCAAATGTACAACTTCCTTTTATGTTACTCTCTTTGATAATTTCTGTTTTATCGGGATTTTTGATATCCAAGTTTGGTAATATAAAACCTACAATTATAGGAAGTATTATTAGTGTTATTGGTTTTTCAAGTCTTTTTATTTACCATTCTACTGAATTTGAAATAATAATAAATTTGTCTATAATAGCAGTTGGATTATCATTAGCAGAGGTAGGAGGTTTTAATATTACATTAGTTTCTGTATCACCAAAGATAGGTGGAATATCAATGGGTATTACAGTTCTTTTATTTCTAATAGGAATGTCTATTGGTCCTGCCATTGCTGGTATATTCCTTGAAACGTTTCAATCTCCTATTACGCTAAATGAGATTAGTTATTCTTTCCCATCGAAGTTTTCTTATGATATGATATTTTTTACAGCAGCATTGATTTCATTTGTATTTCTAATTTTATCCATAGTGACTGCAAAAAGGTTATATCTACAAAGATAAATTTGTTCTTATTATTGTATGTTAAACTCTTAACACTATGTAGTAGATATTAATCATTCACATATCTTGTAGTTCTACATTCACTGGATAATAGAAACTAAAAAATAAGTTTGTAATAATAAAAGCTAAATACTACGTAGTAGAACCCTACTACATGGACGGTTCCACTCCAGACCATCATACTGATATTGTAAATGAACCCTAATGCCAAAGAAGATGAATCAGCTTATCATCAGGTACTTTTATTTAATATCCTTATTATTTCCAAGGAATTTGAATAGATGGTCTATTACAAAGTCTGGACGCTCCTCAGGTATCCAGTGTCCTGAAAGTGGAACTATGACTCCAGTTACATTTGTAGCTAGTGATTGTAACGAGCTTGCTGCAAAGTTGCCAGGTATATCGCCACCTAAAGCTGGATAAATATCACCACCTAATGCTAATACAGGCATTGTTATTTTATTTTTGGCTGATTCTATATTTTGTTCTGCATCCACTGGAAAAGCTCTAAAATATTCAAATGCTGAACGCGCTGTACCAGGAGATGAAAAGTGATTTGCAAATACATCTATATCTTCTTCCGTAATTGCAGATGGATTATAAGCTAACCCTTTGATGAAATATGATAAATATTCTCTTTCTTTACCTTCTACTAAAAGTTCTGGTAAGTTAGGTGTCTGATGAAAAGCAAACCACCATGGCCCATTCACACCAAACTCTGGAGGAAGAAAACCTGGATATGGGAAATCCATAATTACTAATTTAGTTACATTATTAGGATGAACTGATGCATATGAATAAGCTGTCTGTGCTCCTACATCATGTGCTACTAGAAAAATTTGATTAAACCTTAACTGAGATGTTAATTGATAAATATCTTCCGCAGTAGTCTTACCATCATAACCAGTTACAGGTTTTGAAGAATCACCAAATCCGCGTAAATCAGGTACCACAACAGTATAATGTTTGGCCAAAGCTGGCATGATATGTCTCCATTCATACCAGGATTGTGGAAATCCATGCAACAAGATTATTGGGTCTCCTTGACCACCTATAACATAGTGTAATTGAATACCATTTACAGATGCCATATGATGTGAAAAGGTCACATTATTAATATCAAAAGATAAGTCTTCCATAAAAGGTGGTTGTTGTTCAGTTTTAGATATTGTTTGATTATTTTCCAATGTATTTAATTGCTGTTGCTGTTGCTCCCTTTGTGCTAATACAATATGGGATATGCCTGATGTTAATGAGTCATTGACTATGAAGATTATAACAAGAAAAGTAAATAATATTGGTATCGAATATAGTAAAAAATGATTCGAGGATTTGTATTTTTCATTCATTGTTAAATTTAAGCAGTAGTATCTAATAAATATGGCAGTAATTGTGCAAATAACATCAAGAATGAACTTATTCTTTAAACCGAATTTTAAAAATTTTATATTTTTGTTTCAAGTTACAAAAAAACTAAATACAAGATAGTATAGTATCTCTACATTAGACTCTTATTTTAGAACCGCTATCGGTATTACTTTGATATGATAACAATTTGACTTTAATTTTATTATTTAAATTTAATAATAATCGAAAATAACAATAGTATATGCCACATCAAGTTATCTGTTTCTTGACATACAAATTTTTCATTTCTTAATACTTTGCTTTTGCAAATTAAAAGATATATTCTTAAAATATAAAATATTTATTGTGAAGGATAAACCATTTGATTTTCATGGTGCAAAGTTTACTATCAAGGTTCTTACGTCTGAAACAAACGGTAGTTATACTGTTATGGATATAATCCATCCACCTAACCTAGGTCCTGCATTACATGTACATCCCAAAGGTTCAGAAACCTTTTACATAGTTGAAGGCAATTATGAATTTATTTTAGATGGACAATCCATAATTGGTAGACCAGGAGATGTAATTTTTGTTCCAAAAGAAGTTCCACATAAATTTATTGTAGGAGATAAAGGAGGACACGCTGTTGTGATTAGTCCTCCAGACCTTGAGTTTTATTTTTTCAAAGTTAGTGAATTACTTGGCAAAGATGAAGTTTCATATGAAATAGAATCAAGTATAGGAAGACAGTATGGTCAGGTTTTCTTAAACAATACAAAACACTGGAAATAATCAAATATAATTAAACGTTATAAAATATTATTTCATCATAAGATTTTATTTTTTATTAGAAAAATTAAAGAATTTCTATATCTATTTGACAATGGATGATATTCATTTACCTTTCTCGTCTTTACAAATCCATTTTTTTCTAAAACTCTTATAGAAGGATTGTTATTAGGAAAAACATAAGCTGAGATTTCTTTTAATTTTAATACATCAAATGCATAATTAACAACTAATTTAACGCATTCTGTTGCTATTCCTTACCTTGATATTGTTTACCAATCCAATAACCTATATTTGCTTTTTTTTTGACATAATCAATATCTTTAATTCCTATAGTTCCGACTAGTAGCGGTTTTGATTCTAACATATTCTTGTATTCTATACCAAAAGTGATTGCTTTATGTGATTTAAAATTGTCATAACTAGATTTAATAAAATTTAAAGCATCGTCTATTCTATAAGGATATGGAACTTCATAAAGATATTTAGCTATTTCATAATCCATAAGATTTACTATAGTTTTTGCATCATCCGCTGTAATCTCTCGTAAATTGATTAATTTGCCCGATAGGTATGGAAAAGATAAATTGGTCATTTCTTATTCCTTTTTTTATCCTCTCACAAAATATTATAGTTAACTAATTTCTCTTTTTATAACCAGAATTAAAATAAATATTCTCAAACTACTTTTATTGACTAATTAAAAGTTTATTTTATTAGGGTAACTTATGACAATCAATATTTATTCTTTTAATAGTCTGGTAAATACAATGAAGGTTTTAGACATTAGAATAGTTAGTGTTGGTTTTCTCTTAATGCCATTATTCCAGATACTATATACAATACAAATCCTGGAATATCCCATAGTTGTATTGTTAGTATTAAAACTACACCGCATACAATTAATGCTAATCCAACTACTTTTGTATTTTTTATATAAAAGACAATGAAAAGACCTGCCAACTTAATTGCAATTATTTCGACAGAAATAAGTACTGCATCAGCTAAGAAAACCCCTAAGATTGGAATTTCCATTAGCGAATCAATAAAAAAATAGACAAAAATCACCGATAAAGGAACAATAAGACTAAGAATTGTAGTAATTAATGTTATCTTTTGATATAGTTTCATTTTTACTTTATTATTTATCCTGCTACTATAATCATTATTTGTATTATTTGTTACATTATCCTATCCAGTAAGGAATACTATTTTGATTTGGCATTTATTGCGATATTTTGTTAGAGCTTGCATTCCTTTATTGAGGATATTTTATAATGGAGAAATTAAACAGGATTGCCACCATATTTCTTTTTTTTATCAGATTACACAATTTTCATTTATATTTTATTTAGATAACTCAACTGTTTAAAATAAAATAAGCTTCTAATAATAAAAGCTAAATACAATGTAGTAGTATATTACGTTAGACTCTTATTTTCACACCGCTATGAAAATATTCAGGAAAGAAATAAATTGTAATCCTATTTTGTTACAGTATTTTGTATTAAATCAACAACTTTAGTATATGGATGATTAAGAGCAAATTCTTCTAGCTCTTTATTTTCATCGGTAGAAAGTTTACTCTCATGGATTTCATTCATTATCTTTGCTTCATTATGGTAATGGTCATCAAGCATATTTTTTAATTCTACTAATGTAGCCATGATATTCTTTAAAATAACGAGCTATATAGTTTACCAACGGAAAATCAACAATATTCTTTTATTATACCTTCTTTTGTTATAGTACACCTACTATAAGCTTGGTACGTAATCATCGCTGTGGGTGTTAGAGTTTTGTTGCTATTCCTTTAACACCCACTTTTCACCAACAACTGATTTAGCAACGGCTGATTCAACAGAACAAAAGTTTTTAATTATTGACTTTATAACCAAAATTATTATAAAATAGTCCAACCTCTGAGAAAATTTCAGCTAATATAATTTTTTCTATAAAAATAATAAAAAAAATTAATATTTTAATTGCTATCTATATTTTATTAATTGAAAACTGCCTCGATAATTCCTTATATTATTACATCAGTTTCACTAGGTTTTGTTATATTTTTATTGGCAAAGGCAGTTCATCATACTCTACTATCAAAATAAAAATTACCTATTTCTGGGAATCTTCAGAAAATCAATAGTCTTTTATTCTACCACATTATATTCTTAACAAACAGGTTGATATACTGTTGTTGATGAAGTATTATTAACATCTATTAGTGTCTAAATAATCAATATATTTTATTCCATCTATCAAATAATATTTAGTAAAATATCAAAAATATACAATATTAAAAGTTATACTGCAATAAAAAGACGGATACTTTTATGATAACAATCAGAAAAAATATGATAACTTTCAGCATATTAGGATTTTCTTTAATATTGGCAGCAATACTAGTTGAATTTTCTTAATCTTCTTAATTTCTATACTGCTTGCTGTAATTTTTGAATATATAAATAACTGATTATCGAGTAATAAGTTTCTAGTAATAGAAGCTAAACACAAGCTAGTAGTATCTATACAATAGATTCCTATTTTAGAACTATTTTTAGGAATTTAGTAATTTTTAGATATTTTCAATAATTAGCAGATATTCCTTAACTTAATTCTATAACCATCAATATCAAAGTCTTTATTTTAGTTACTCTTTTTAATATTTGTACTTACGATTGTAGATTCAGGTATGGTTCGCAGAAGATTTATTACAAGTTTATCTTTTCGAATTATTCTTCATACAATAGCATTACTCCATTATCATCCATTGATATACTTTTTACATCTATTGAATCGTTTTGTGATAAAAATTCATTAATCACTTTCTCCATTTCTAATTTATCTGTTAAAAAGTATTTTACCTTTGGTTTTTTAGTTGGTTCCATCTAGTAATAATAACGTAACAATACTTATGAAACTTTTATAGCAAATTGATTTATTATGGCTTTTACATTTAGTTTGGCACATGAGTTGTAGTAAAATCTATTGGGATAACCTTTACAAAAAATTAAAACGAAAAAATGAAACTACTTCTGAACCAAACGAAAAATTATAGATAACAATAATTCAAAACCCTTAATTTTTAATCGAGGAATTTTCAATTTGGCATATCGAACTATAATAGTTTGTCAAGTTATCCCAGAAATTAGAATATTAGATACTATATCCTATCAGTCCTATCAATACTCTTATTTCTATATCTCTAGAATAATTGAACAATTTTAAAATAAGTTTCTAATAATAAAATCTAAATACAGAACAGTAGTGGAAAACTACTATATTGACGATTCTACTATCGACTAGAATTCAATTTATCAACATTCATGTAGTTACTATTTATTATATTTCTCAAAAACGGGTTAAGATAATCGCCTTTTACACATTATGACATTCCTAACCATTATCTAAAAAATTAATTTATTTTATTCTTATTATTTATTACAAATTTAGAATTATATATATAGATAAAAAATCTATAGGATGATTTATATACAAAATTAAATATGATAATTAGTTCATGATACAAATTTGAACATAGATATGATAGTTTCTTATATTTTTTATTTGCAAATAACATTTAGAATATTTTACTATAGCTTTTCTTACTCTTTCTTTGGACAATAAACTAAAATAAGTAAATCACATATAGATTATTCATGAAATACCGAAGCAGAACAGAAATCGTATCGATGATACTAGAGTCAGCAAATGGAGGAGCAACCAAGACAAAAATGATGTATAACGCTTTTCTAAGTTATAACCAATTAAGAGAATACCTTTCGGTTTTGGTTGAAAACAATCTAATAGAATATCTTGAAGGAACTAAAACATTCAAGACTACAGAAAAAGGATTAAACTTACTAAAAATGCATAATGCTATTGGAGAATTATTACATACAAGAATCAAAAATGATAATGAATCAATTTAATACTTTTTGATATACTAAAACATACAAAATATTAATTTTGTAGTAACTCTTACTATCTATTTTAAAAGTAAATTTTAAAAATACTTAAATATTAAATATTTATTACTATAACTTAAACTCTTATTTTAGTACCGTTTTGGCATTAATCCTAAGTTCGTAACAATTTTCAAATTCATCTATGTCTAATAAATTTCTATAATAATTTAATATATTCATTTTATTATAATAATATTATAAAATCATATATTACAATTTTATCTTCAAAAAATCTTTATTCATCTGACTTATTTCAAATATATTTTTTTACTTATACTGAATATGTGCATAAATCAATAATAATTTTCTTAGGCTTATTGGTAGTTTTATTGCCATTTGGTACTAGCATGAATATTTTTTCAAATGCAATGGCTCTCAACATAGTTCCATCAATGAATAACGATGAGCAGGATTATTTACAAAAATATGAAAAATTCTATAAAGATAATAGTTTCAGAGAGACCTATTATAATTATCATAAACAACATCATCATCAACAAGAGCAACAACAACAACAACAAAATCAAGAATCAAGATATAATGACAATTATGATGATATGAAAAATCATCTTATAACTATAACAACAACAATGATGATAAATCCAAAGATAATGTCATTGGAAAGAAAGTTAAATGTAATAATTTCAATGTAAATGTAAATGGATTAGAACTTAACGGATTTCCACCATTTCTTGGTAATCTAACATCTGATGGACAAGATGGCTATGGTGGTGCTAGTTCTTATGAAAGTGGTAATGGCAGAAGCTATGGCGATGGACAATCAAGTTCTGACGGCGACTTTAAATTTATCTGTATAAACAATAACAACAATACAGTAATTGAAGGAGAAGAACCTATCCCACCTACACCGTCTACAACAGCTTCACTAACAGTTAAGAAACAAGTCTTTGGATGTACTCCTGGTGCCTCAGCAATGTTTTGTCCTTTCGACCCTAATTCTGCACAATGGCTTGATTGCAATAATAGCTCTATTAGTGACTCACAATTCTGTCTAGACTTACCAGAAAATATTTTTGATATTCAGATACTGGACGACCAAAATGCTCTAATACAGCAATTTGAAGGCTCAGAACAAGGAACAACTATTCCAAATTTACAACCAGGTACCTATACCGTAGATGAGATAAAAACCGCAACAAATGTTGTTGTTCCTAACCAATTATTAGTGAATCCAGAATCAGAACAAGAATGCGTAGGTACTGGATTCACGGATGGAGGCAGTTTATTTACTACCAATGTAAGGTATACTACTATCTGCTTTGAATACGTAGACGAACAGAACAATGATTGCAGTGAAATAACATTAGCAGCAGGAGACGAAAAAACATGCATGTTAAAAATTACATAAGATTCGCTGACGAGCACCCAGGTTAATTAACAATTCCTTTTTTTAATATAGATGAAGCTGAAAAAATAATCCACCATCAGCTCGCATGTCCTGACTTTATTCAACCGTTTCTCTGTAACTCTAACTTAAATATTTTTTGTTACTAAACTTGACTTTTTCACAGGTTCATGTCACTTTATTTATAATTTAATAAACAGATAACTTTATAGGCGAAAATACAAGAATAATACAATCCTTAATCTTTGTTATTGATTTAATCATTTGAGGATATAACCAATCTTTTTTTGAGGATAATTAATTGAATCTAGTATTTATTACTTATCTAATATAAACGAAAAATTCAACAAGACCACAGGTTCTATATACTAATATCATGTAATATTTGTATCATTGTGATATTTTAGGAATATATGTTCTTAAATTTACTTTTGGAGCTAATTGAACAGGAAAAGGCACTGGTATTGGAATTTCTTGTGGTTTTCCATCCATCATCCTATTACATTTGGGACAATCTCTGCATTAGCTTTTCATTTTATTTCTTAAATAGTCACTTAGAATTACTCTAATAGTTTCGGGTATAGTCTCAAGATATCTATCTTTGCGTTCGTTTTCTAAAACTTTTACCATTTCTTCAGGTAATGATACCATGATTTTTTTCATTGCCAAATTCTTATATCAATAGATACCGAAAGATAACTTTATAAGTATTTGCTATAATTATAACATCTTGGAGAACAATAATTCAATTGAACTATCATTACTTTCTAAAACAGAGATGGAATGGCTATTAGGGAAGAAACAACTATCAGGAAGTTATAATCGCAAAATAAAGAGCCAGATTAGAAAAAAGCTCGAAAATTTTGAGAATTTCGAATTACCATTACTTTTAGAAAAGGGGTTATTATCTTTACCGACTGTTACTAAATTTGGTAGCGGTGTTACTAAATACGGTAACGCAGAAAATCATTTCCCTTTAGAAAGTAATGAGAATCGTCATTTTGCTTACAAGATTCAGAGCCTTGGGCGGGATTACCTGTATGATTCCACACTTTCGGTCCCGCGACCTTTTCCTTACCAAGGAAACGCTCTACCAGGCTGAGCTACCAAGGCACAGGAACTGATGTACAATTAGATTCTCGTAAAACTGAAGCGAGTTGGGATAATATAAATGAAGATTTGATATTAAGTTTTAGGAAATGAAATTAGATTTACCTAATTATTAAACCTAGAGGATTAAATTTGAAATAATAACAAATAATTCATTACGAATATTTTTTCAATAGAAGATAAGAAATAGTATTAAATTCTTCATAACTTCATTATTTTAGAATGTAATGTATTTCTATGATTCCATATATTACAATGACATAATATTATTTATTGAATTTCCAATCCAATCCAATTAATATTAAAATTACTATTCATGGCTGAATTAGAAATGACTTTTACAATACATAACATATATTTACTTTTGAATATATCTCTATCAAATAGAAATAAAATTATCAATATTTTACTTATGAAAATATATAAAAGAAATCTATTGCAATAGTAAATATTTTTATCAGTATTAACCATAACTTTTTCTATTTGATATTCTATTATATCAATTTTTTCAGTCTTCTTTATATTACTATGCTTTAATTTTTTATTTTAAAATCTATCACAAAAATCATTCATCGATTGTTCCTTTTGCTATTAGAAAAATCTAAATTAGAAAAAATATAAGATTATATATTTCTATAGTAAAATTTATCTAAACATTGTTATTTAACAAAGTTAGATTTATTTTGAATATAATATTACTAACATTAATAATCTTACTTTTTAATACATAAATAAGTTTATTTCTAGAATTCTTCCGAAAATCTATGAATCTCTAGTTTCTAGAAAACATATAAATAAAATAATTGATGGATTAGTATTTTTAATGGAAGAGAGCGGAGGACAGCACAAATCACAAAAAATAAATCCAAAGAGCCCTTCATATTGTGACCAATGTCATAAGGACTCTATAATTTTTGATAATTCTGCAAATGAATTTGTTTGTTCTTCTTGTGGATTTGTAATTAATAATGAGTTATTAAATAATGAGAATATTCAAGGCTACATTATTCAATCAGACTATAATGATAGAGGTAGAACAGGAATGCCTGAATCTTTAGCCGTGCACCATAAAGGATTATCAACTTTAATAGGAATGGGTGATACCGATGCCAGAGGTAAAGCTTTACAACCAAAACAAAAAATGGAAATTCAACGGCTTAGAACATGGAATAGCCGATCCCAACTTAATGATTCAATATCAAGAAACTTAGAAAAAGCCTTAAAATTTTTAAATAACTTTGGAGACAAGCTTTGTGTTAATCATGCAGTAATTGAAAGTGCTGCATATATTTATAGAAAGGCTGCAGTTAAAAAACTAGCTAAGGGGCGCTCTACGATTGGGCTGGTAGGGGCATCGCTCTATGCAGCATGTCGAGAAGCTTCAACTCCTAAGACTATTTTAGATATTGCTGAAATTTGTAATATATCAAGCAAAGAATTAATGGCTCACTATAAACTCATATTAAATGAATTAGATCTTCATATTCCTGCTACCAAAGGTCCAGATTATGTTACCATTATTTGTAATAGATTGAAATTAAGTGAAAAAACTAAAAGAGAAGCATTACAAATATTTTCCAAGGTAGAGCAAAAAGGTATTTCAATTGGTAAAAATCCTCGGGCAATAGCAGGCGCAGTTATTTATTTAGCCTCTCAGATTTGCAATGAATTTATTAGACAAGTAGAAATTTGTCAAGTGGCCGATATTTCTACTGTTTCTCTAAGAAAAAGATGTAAAGAAATTAAAGCTTTAATTGAAATGGAAAATATAGTTGATATTTAACAATTACCTTTTATATTTATCCCTCCTCAAAAAGTAAATAAAAAATGGAAAGGCAAAAAAGATGTTTTTAGAACATCTATAGGTTTTTTCCCGCCAAATACCAATTCTCTTTTGGATTCTCATCAAATACAACTAACACATGTTCTGGTTTTGTTTTTAAAACCTCAACTGCTAAATTTGTTATTTTTTCTACAAAAATGTTTTTTTGTTCTTGTGATCTACCTGGATACAGTGATACAGTAATTAAGGGCATAAAATTATTTTAAAACAACTATTAAATAAACTAAATTAATATTAATATTAAAGAATATTTTTTCTTACGATTATTATAGTTTAGGAACAACAGAATAAAAAGTAAGAAATTGTAGTTATCTATTATAATCTATATAATAAAAAAAATTTATATTACTAGCAGAATCTACTTAATTATCTATCTTTATGCTTATATATTCGTAGAAAATAGCTTTTAATATCGATGCCCAGTGTTGAAGAATGGAAAAGATGGTTCTTATATCAACTAATTGGTGAAGGAGTACATAATGCAATCTACCATGAGCAAATTCTAAAAGAACTTGGAAAGCATTACGATATCAATTTGGATAGGGCATTGAGAGATTTAATTGATGATGGAATAATCATGTTAATTGAATCAAAGAAGAAAAAGAAGTATATTGTAAATTTTGAAACTCTATCAGAGGCTCAAATGATAATTAGTATTGATAAAAATACTAAAGTTCAAAAAGAAAAAGCTAAGAAAATTTATGACCACGATAATGTTAATTATATGGATTCAGTAAATGAAAAAAAATTTGTTCAACCTTATTTGCCAGATCCTAATGGATATATTTATTGGTTTGATAATGAAGAATATAGAAAATTTAAGAACCAAACTATTTATAGAATATATTTTAAAGAAACAGACCGGTTGAATTTTGCTGCACAATTAATAACAAAACCTGTAGGAACTTCTAAAATTATCCATATGGGATCACTCAATGATCCTAATTCATATATAGCGCGTTTATGGAGAGCAGTGATATCAGTTTCAGAAGAAAACAAAGAAGGAACTTTTATACTTCAAGACATACAAGATAAAGATAGAATTGCATGTGGGAATAATAGACAGAGAGGAAAAATTGCACTATCTATTTTCAAGAAATTAGGATATATCCAACAATCTGAGTTCAAAGGTAACTCTATTCGATTTAAGGTCAGTGGGAAGAAGCCATATTCAATAACGTTAGATGAGATCTTTAATCTAACAAATAAATAATTATTTCCTATTTTTATGAATAAGATCAGAGAATTGGCTTAGTTTATATATATTTACTTCACAATAATTGCATTTAAGAATACAACAATCTAGTATCTATCATTCTATATAATAATGGAAAAACTTTATTTTAAACGATCAAGTTGACATATAGAAAGATACCACACATATTATCATATTAATAATAATTAAATAGTGATTAAAATAATAGAGAGATAAGAAAGCAAAGGAATATCTATATTATTGTTGATGAAGAAATTAAGTAAAAAGTGAGAACCTAATGTATTAGATGATGTAACTAACTGACTTAAAACATATAATAATATTAAAAATGCAATTACTATAATTACAAGGATTATTATTCTATATTTGATATCTCCAATTTTGTTTTTATTTTGTATTGGTGCTTGTTGTTTTTTTTGTTGGTGAATATGATTTTGACTTTTTTTTTCTAATTCCTCTTTTCTTTTTTTGTATTGTTTAGTATTTAGAATTGGAATTCTTTTTACTATAGAACCATCTAATTTAGACTTTTGAATTTCATACAATATGGTATCTACACCTTGATTTGATTTTAGATTAAAAAGATCAAGAGCTTTCGCATAGTCATCAAATTCTTCAATCGATGATGGCCATTCTACTTCCCATGATTTTATATTTTCTATTGCAGAGTCTGTTTCATGATTGGCAGACATAGGTTATAATAATAAATGAATATTATTTAATAATTTACTTCTACTAATATGAATATTGCCAATTAGAAAAATTCAACTACTTAATCATAGTTAATGAAAAAATGCATCGACCATAAATGCTATAAAAACAGCGGTAAGATAAGGACTAGAAAATTTAAAAACAGTCCATGACGCCTTTTCTGTTGGTTTTAATAATAACCATAAAGAAAGGCCCATCATTATAACACCAAATAAACTTGCAGTAATTAAATATATTTGTCCAAATTGGTTAAAGAAGAAAGGAAGTATACTGAATAAAACCATCATCAACGTAGTTCCTGCAATTATTCTTACTGATTTTTTCTCTTCAGAAACTACTGGCAACATAGGAACTTTAGCTTTCTCATAGTCTTTTCGCACATGTAAAGCTAAACTCCAAATATGAGTTGGTATCCATAAGAATACAAGAGCAGCCATAACTAAACCTATCTCTATATTTTGTGTTGTTATAGTAACATATCCAATTAATGCTGGTACTCCACCTGAAAAACCACCTAGAATAATATTGGATTGACTACGTCTCTTTAACCATTTACTATATACTACAATATTGTCAAATAAACCAAACAACATTAATAAAAATGCCCATATATTAATAAACCATGAAAATACTAATGCAATAGCAGTTAAAACTAAACCAAAGATTAAAGCATTCTTTGGGGAAATTCTTCCCGATGGAATAGGTCTATCTTTGGTTCTATCCATTATAGCATCAATATCACGATCATTGTAACCTGTAAGGGTATCAGCAGCAGCTGACCCAGCCGCAATTCCTGCTAGAAGCAGTATCCAAGTCAAAGGACTTAATTGTATATCAAATAAGAAAGAAGCAGTCAAAGCTGACCCAAAGGCAGTAAATACTAGTAAATACCATATTTTTGGTTTTGTTAATTCATAATAATTTTTGACCCTATTGACGATGGGCACTTCACGGATCACTATTGAGATATCAACTCATTATTAACCAACCTCTTCTATTATATATTTTATATTTATATTTTCAAACTAAAATATTAAGAAAATATAAAATTTAAAGCATATTTTTAGTTTTAAGCAATTCAGCTAAAAGTACTGCGCCTTTTGCAGAACCCATTTTTTCATTATGGGAAAGCAATACATATTTTATACCATGATCAAATACAGTATCTTTCCTTAATCGACCTACAAATGTAGTCATTCCATCATTAATTTCTCTATCAATCCTTGGTTGAGGTCTAGTAGGATCATCATGAACTACTATATATTCACTTGGAGAAGAGGGGAGGTTTTTGATTTTTATATATTTAGAAAACCTTACCATAGACTCTTTAACTTGATCTGGATCTGCATAGTTTTTTGTTTCAACAAAGACAGTTTCAGTATGCCCATCCATTACAGGTACTCTTGTGCAAGTGCAACTGACTTTTATCATTGATGAAGAAATTGAATCATTGACTAAGGTACCTAAGATCTTTTTTGTCTCTACTTGAACCTTTTCTTCTTCCTTTGGAATATAGGGTATAACATTATCTATTATATCAAGTGCAACAACACCCGGCGATCTGCCTGCACCTGAGAGAGCTTGCATAGAAGTCATAAAAATAGATTTAATTCCGAAATTATCAAGTATTGGCTTCAATGTAATTGCTAATCCTGTTGTAGTACAATTGGGAAGAGGACAAATGTAGCCTTTCCAATTTCTATTTTTCTTTTGTACATTTAATAATTCTATATGGTCATCATTTATTCCTGGAATTAGTATTGGTACATCATTTTCATATCTAAATGCAGCTGCAGTACTGATTACAGGTGTAGTCTCAGCAAATTTTGGCTCGATGATTTGAGCATCAGATGATTCAAGTGCGGTAAATATTAAATCATATTCTTCTGGATTTATTTCATCTACGCTATTTATTATCTTCTCTTGTATATACTCTGGAACTTGTTCCTTATTATGCCATTTTAGGATACCTGTACTTTGATCCCGAAGAGCATCAATATACCTCTTGCCGGCAGATCTTTGTGAGGAAGCAACTGCTGTTAATTCAAACCAAGGATGGTTCTTTAGGGCAATAACAAACTCTTGTCCTACTGCACCTGTAGAACCTATAAGTGCCACTTTTAACATAATAAGGACTATTTCAAAGACTTTTTATAATCTTTATTAAGATTTAAAAAAATATTTAGATAATTAATTATACCTCTATCGTTGATACTGAAGTTTTGAAAAATTTTAGCAATATTAACAATGTAATTCCTTTAAATGATATAGAAAAAGAAACTTCACATAATCTTGATTCTTGTTCACATGGCAGCATATATTCAACTACTTTGAACTTTTTAAAAGTAAAGATTGACTTTAGTTCAAATATAAATCCTTTAGGTATTTCAAGATTTGTTTTAAAAGAAATTAAGAAAAATATAAAGCAAATATCTCATGTATATCCCGATCCAAATTGTACTTTACTTAAAAAAAGTATTGCCGAATATATTCAATATGGTATTGATCAAAATTGGATAAATATTGGAAATGGAGCAACAGAGATCATTCATAATTTTGTAAGGTGTCTTTCGTCAAAGAATTCTATCATACCATCACCTACATTTTGTGAATATGAACTTGCATCTAAAAGATGTAAAATGAAAATTAATTATGTTCCATTGTCAAAAAAGTTACAGATAGAACCAGATTTAATTATAGAAAAAGTCAAAGAAAATTCTAACAGTTTGATTTTTCTTTGCAATCCTAATAATCCTACTGGCTTGGTAAATACGGAAGCGATAGAAAAGATCCTCTCTTCTATTCACAGTTCCAAAACAATTTTACTGGTTGATGAGAGTTTTATTGACTTCTTAAATAATATTGAAAAAAAATCCATGATATCAAAAATAAAAGAATTTGACAATCTAGCAATACTAAGATCTATGACAAAGTCTTATGGTCTAGCAGGATTGCGTTTAGGTTATTTAATTTCTAATCCAAAATTAATTCAACAATTAAAATCATATCAAATAACTTGGAATGTAAATGGAATTGCCCAAGTTGCAGGAATTGCAGCATTAAATGATCAAGAATACATATGTAAGACAAAAAAAATTATTCAAAAGGAAAGAGACTATATGTATAACAAAATCAACAAGAAAGAAAGTTACGCTAATGCTTTACGATCAGAGGTTAATTTTTTTCTTATTAAATTGAAAAATATTGAGTCTACAATTTATCAAAAAATAATGCTAAAATTTCATGGAATACTTGTAAGAGACTGTTCTACTTTTACTGGAATGTCTAATGACTTTATAAGAGTTGCTGTAAGAACACATAAGGACAATCTAATGTTGTTAAAAGCAATTTATGATATTAATAACAATTTAGATAAATACAAAGTTATTTAAGAATAAACTAGTTCTGAAGGGGATGAAGATGGAGAATCTTAATGATTGCTAAAGTATTAATGGTGCAAGGGACTACTTCAGGAGCTGGAAAAAGTACTATTGTAATAGCATTATGTAGAATCTTATCTAATTTAGGTTACGATGTTTCCCCTTTTAAAGCTCAAAACATGTCATCAAAAGTCCATAGTATTTCTAGTACATACAAAATATCTCAAATACAGGCTATACAATCATTTGCTGCTAGGAAAGAACCAGAATGGCAAATAAATCCTATTTTACTAGTTCCCATTGGAAATGATAAAAGTAGGATATTTGTAGAAGGAAAATTTTACCAAGAAATGTCTGCAATAAATTATTATTCAGAATTTGTTTTAGCCAAAGGCTTTCCAATTGTATTGAATGCTTTGAATAAGTTAAGGAAAAAAAATGATATAATACTAATAGAAGGAGCTGGTTCTCCTGCTGAAATTAATATTGCAAAATATGATATAGCTAATATGTTACTTGCTGAAAAAGTAAATTCACCTGTGTTACTTGTCTCGGATATTGAGAGAGGCGGATGTTTTGCTAGTATATATGGAACAATAAAACTCTTGAAAATAAAACACCAACGATTAATCAAAGGATTCATTATTAATAAATTCCGTGGAGATGAAAATATACTTGAAGATGCAATAAGATTTATTGAACATAATACGAAAATGATCAATTTGGGTATCATCCCGAAGATAGAATTTTTTTTACCTCCTGAGGATTCTCTTGATGTAATCAATAATAATGATAATTTAAAAAATATAGACAAATTGTATTCAAAAAGACAATTGGATGAACAAATAGACTTATTAGCATCAAGTATTGAAAGTAGATTAAATTTGGAATTTATCTTAAAGCAAGTATTAAAAATAGAAAAATGATATCCTTATTTGACTTTATTATTATCCTATTAATATCTGTAACGATGGATTTGATATTGGGCGACCCCAATAACAAGATACATCCTGTAGCCTGGCTTGGAAAGTATATTACCTATTTTATTCCCAAGATTAAAGACAAGAAAAAAAGAAATTCTGAGAAAAAAAATGGAACAATTTTTACTACTGTAACTATTACTTTTTTTGCTCTTCTAATACAAAGTATCTTAGTCTATCTTTATAATATCAATATTATATTAATGATGATTTTATCAATATTCATTTTGTATTCTGTAATAGCAATTAAAAGCATGGAGAAACATATCAATGCAATTACCATAGCTTTACAAAATAATGATATTGAAAATGCTAGGCGAAATTTATCTATGATTGTAAGTAGAAATACTAAAAACCTTGATGAACAACATATTCTATCAGGAGCAATAGAATCTATTGCAGATGGTACAGTGGATGGAATTCTATCTCCATTATTTTATTTTTCTATATTGGGTTCTACAGGTGCCTTTATTTTTCGAGTAATCAATACTTTAGATTCTATGATTGGATACAAAGAAAAATATTATGAAAAAATAGGATGGATGGCAGCTAAAGCAGATACTTATGCAAATTATATCCCAGCAAGGATTACTGCGGTCCTAATGATATTTGCAGCAATTATTTCTAAGGCAGATTGGAAAAATTCCATAGATATATTCAAAAAAGAACGAAATTATACTATAAGTATCAATTCTGGTCATCCTATTTCTGTTTTAGCTGGTGCATTAAGAATAAGATTAGAAAAATTAGATCATTACTCTATAGGAGAACCGTTAGAAAAAATCTCGATAGAAAAATGCAAAATGGCCATAAAAATAATGAAAATAACTATTCTTGTTTTCTGTATGATTATTGCTATTCCTCTTATACTTATTCTGGGCTCATTAAATTGGTGGAATTTTTTATTTGGTATATAATAATATCTTTTCGGTCTTTTCATTTTTAACAATAATTCCAATTAAAACTTATGATCTAAAATATGTAGCTAAAAATATGTATTTATTTCCTTTAGTAGGACTTATAATTGGTATTGCAATAGGAATTTTATCTTTTTTATTATTTTCTAATCTTCCGAGCTTTGTGCTAGGACTCATCATTACTGCAACTATTTTAGGGATAGCTGGTCTTCATCATAGTGATGCCTTGTCTGATCTTGCTGATGGATTAATGGCTAAAGGATCCAAGGAATTTAAACATAAAGTCATGTCTGATCCTCGAAATGGCACAGCTGGAACAGTAGTCCTAATTTTCTATATAATTGGAATGATCATTTTTGTTTCTAATATTGAGGATAAAATAAAATTGGTCTCTGTTATAATTATAGCTGAAGTTCTATCGAAATATAGCATGGTCTTACAATGCTATATTGGAAAATCTGCATGGATAGGATTGAATTTGATATTTATAAAAGAAATGAAAAACAAAAAAAAATTTCTAGCTTCAAATTTAATTTTAACAATAAGCTTAATACTTTTTGGATTCAATTTTTACCATATGATAGCAAGTTTGTTAATAATGTTAGTAATCACTATTGTTCTCTTATTTATAGCAAATAGATCATTTGGTGGAATATCAGGAGATGTAATTGGTGCAACTAATGAAATTTCAAGGTTTTTTATTTATCTAATTTACTCAGTTTTTTAAAGAATTGACAAAAAAACTGACACAAATTTCTAATAAAAAAAAGTTTATTGCAATAATTATGTGTGGAGGAGAAGGCAGTAGGATGAAAAGATATTACAAGACAGAAAAATCATTACTAAAGATAAAAGATAAAAAGATAATTGAATATGTTATTGAAGCTATAATTAAATCTAATTGTTTTGATAAAATTGTAGCTTGTGTAAGTCAAAATAGTATAAGAACTAAGAAATTTTTACAAAAATACAACTATAAACATGATAGACATATACAAATTATAGAAGGTAACGGTAATGGATATTCTTCTGATTTATCATTTATTATAAAAAAATTTTTTGATTCGAGTATATTTATAATATCTGCAGATCTTCCTTTACTTTCACAAATAGATATATTAGAGATCTTAAGTAAATGTGATTTTAACAAAACATGTAATACAATTATATTTGATAAAAAAATTATTGACGAAATAGACATTAAACCCAGTATTGTATTTGAATATAGAAAAAGAAATTATTGTTATTCCGGTATTGCTTTATTTAATCTTAAAAAAGAAGAAAATTATGCTTCTGAGCTGATTAAAGAAAGATTTGTAATTATGAATCGTATTGGAATAGCTGTAAATGTCAATGAGAAAAAAGATCTGTATATTGCTAGAAGTTTAATTAAAAGATTACAATATAATAAAAATAAATTAAATCTTAAATTATAGAGTTAATCCAAAGGAGTTAGCAAATTTCCATTAATTTTTGCTTTGCCTCCAGATTTCTCAGCTAATAATTCATTACAGGACTTGCAATAAATATTGGAAGTAGTGTGCGAATAGACGATATTTTTTTCTTCACATTTTGAACACTGAATATGAAGAAAATTACTATTTGGTTTTGGTATTAAGATATTTTCTTTCATAATTTACAATCACTTTCTCACTATTATGCGCCAATTTCTAATTTTCGCATACGCATACCTTCTCTCATTGATTTGTTTTGACATGTTTTACAAGTATATCTTAAAGTAATCTTTTTAGTTGTTTTAGCGGTTCTTTTTAATTCAGGAAATTTCTGACCTCCATAGCCTTTTTTATCTTCTGCATGTCTTCGTGCACCCAAAGCTGTTTTTCTGTCTTTTCCTTTTTTATAGATACCTACTGATTGAACTGTATGACTCTTACATTTTGGACAGAATTTGCGCATTTCCTTTTGCATCTTCATATTGAACCTTTAACGAATTAGGGTTATTTAAGGAAAACTATATAATTATATTCAGATTTTTATGGATTATCATATTATTTTATAATTTTTATTATAATACTGAAAATGAAAATAAGCAATTTATCTATTTATTATCTTTTAATTAAGAACTAGCATAATCAAGTAAATGTTTTTGTAATAATTTTAAACGCTTATAAGCAACCTTTTTCTAATCATTAAAAGAAAATGGACATATTTGGTAATTTAATACAACAACTTAATATCGGAAGTGTACCTGTTAATATGGATAGCTTCGGCGTATGGATACCATTGGCATTTGGATTAGCAGTAGGTCTGGCATACGTAGTAGCATCCGGTTTAAGACGTCCAACATAATAATAAATTAATTTAGAATACCTTTTTTTCTTTTTGTTAGAACAAATTTACTATTACTTTTCAAAATTAGTTTTTCTTTATTAATGTAACTGAATCTTCATATGTATCAAATTCATTTAAAAAAGATTTTAAAGTCAATATTGGAACAATAGGAACTCCATTAATAAATCCAAAGTTGGATGAATTTAAGGTTATTATTATAGGAAGAACTTTTGTTATTGTCTTTTCTCTTTGAAACCAAAGTAAGGTCCTTTTTATTTGTTTTTCAGCATATATTGAGAGACTTGTTTTATTATTATATTTCCAATGTTTACAGTCAATGGTGATTGCAAAATTATTCTTTATACCAATTACATCTAATTGAGCTCTGGGTTTAGACAAGACAATATTAACTCTAGTACTATATTCAAATAGATTCAAAAGTTCAGATGTGAAATATTCAAAATCTTTCCACGATAGTAATTTGGAACATTCATGAATATCACAACCTAATTGTAATGATAGTAGTGAGGCTTTAATTCGATCTATTTCTGAAAATAAGAGTGTCTTTCTCCCATTTTTTTCTAATAATAATCCAATTTTATGTTTAGATAAAAATTTTAATAGTTCTTTTAATACAGTTCTACTCTCAATTCCTGTTTTTGATCTAAAATCATTTAATGTGATTTCAGTGGTCATCCATTGAATTGATCTTAAAAGAAGGTTTGGATGAATATAATCAACCAATTTCTTAAATACTCATAATGATAACGGTAATTTTTTTCTATTTGTAAAAATAACAATTAATTTTTTATATTCTATTAATTTTAAAGTCTTTTTTTGGTGTTTGAAGATTTAATAATATCTGTTTCAGTTCATCATCGGATAATGCGCGATTAAGTCTACCTGTTGATGCAGCATTTATAAGATAATTTTCTACAGCAGCAGCTAACTCTGGTTTGACTATTCTAACATTGGCTAGTCGCTGTCTTGCAGTTGGTTCCAAGAGAACTAATAATACTCTTTGCCGCATAGCGTCAGCTTCTGCTTCTCTCCGTCGTGCTTCTTCATCATTAGGATTTTGAATCGAATTTGAATTAGACATTTTATATTAATTTATTAAGAATATCTACTCAATTCGGGCTGTGTTTTTTGTAACTCTTTATGAAGTTCTGTTGCTATTCTATCTACTCTTTTCATTCCATCATCTGATATTATTCTTCCCTTATTTTTCTTAACAACATAACCAGAACTTTCCAATTGTTTTAGACCAGTGCGTATAATTCCTCCACTAGCATCTACATGATGAGCAAGATTATACCCTCTTTGTTTGTTTCCTCCATATTTACTTCTTAAATTTTCAACACTAAGAGGTCCATGAATATAGACTTTTCGTAATAGTGAAGCACATCTAATATACCACCAATCTTTATTTTGTGGAATTTTTTCACTATGAGGACCGGTCTTTGTAAAATACGACCATGAGGGTGGTTCAATTTTTTTATCATTTTTTAAATAGGTAGCTAGTTTTTCAATAAACCTATCAGATGGAACATCATAAACTTTGGCCATTATAGTATCACAATAATTCTTCAACCCCTATAAATCCTTATTCTCGTCAAATCTAAATACGCCTTTATCAAAGTAATTTTCTATATATATTGTTGCATAATAGACATGTTATTCTTAATGCCTTGATTTTTGATCGACCAATTCTAACCCTACAATTAAATCCAGGAACAATGAATCGTTTACATTTTTTACAATATAATTGTCGTAATTCGTAAGGAAGTTTTAGTCTTAGCCTTTTTGCAATTTTTTTTGCAATTTGAGCTTGACTATTGGCTAATTCATAATCATCATCTATTTTTTGAAAAGCATTTCTAATCAATATCAATATTCTTTCTTGTGCTACTGATTTTGCCGCTTGTTTTCCCAAAATATAAGTATTAATAACTAAATTAAAATAAAAATTTTTTCTTTGAATAAATATTTTTAGAAAAGAAATAAATCACAAATATATTAATCAAATATTAAAGACATGAAATTTAAAAGATGATGTTGGTATGTCAAATTTCTATAATATTAGCGGAATCTGCACTTGAAATTATCCCAAAAGAATTAAGAAATAATTATTTAATATTGAATTATTTAAAAAAAGTCAACAAATCTGCCAATGAAGTTCTTCTTGATAAGAGCTATCATTATAGTGCAATGAGAGAAGGAAAAATTGACTCTATTTGGAAAAGAGGCCGACCAGATCTGGTACATATATGTTTAATGTCAATATTATCAACACCTCTTTTCTTGAGGAACTTAGTAAATGTATATGTTCATACTATAGACAATAAAGTAATTTTTATTGGTAAGCAGGTTCGAATACCAAAATCATTTAGAAGATTTGAAGGATTAATGATAAAATTATTTCAAGAAAGAGAGATTAAAGGAAATGTAAAAGATGGTAATGGATATGGATATTTATTAAAAATTGAGAAAAATATGACTTTTGATAATTTGTTAAATAAGATTATTCAACCTGACAAAGTAATAGGATTTTCAAGTACAGGCATTTTAAAAGATCTTAAAACTATTGTAAATGAAAATATAGAAATAGATAACAAAAAATTAGTCTTTATAATAGGAGGATTTCCGAGTGGAGAATTTTCTCATAATATAAGAGAAAGATTTCACATGACTTATGCTATTACAAATGAACAATTAGAAGCCCATGTTGTTATTTCTAGATTAGTTTATGAATGCGAAAACCGTTTATTGTTATTATATAGTCACATCTAATTATTAAAAGAAAGATTTTTAACAACAACTTTATACAATATTTTTGTTATGAGTCAACAAAAAAACAACTTTTTATTCTCTATTCAATTAATTACATTTTTTTTTACATTAAATTTTTTATTATTGAATTCAATTCATAATGCTTTTTCTGATGGTTTATTCGAAGAAAACTTACCTCCTGCATCTGTTGGTGATAGAGAAGCCAGTCTTTATACCAAAATTAATCCTCCTATTCTGACCTCAGATAGCAAAGAAAATACATTTTTTGAATTAAGATTATTTGATGCAAAAACTGATGAGACTATCAAATTTGTTTCATATTTTATAACAGTTGAAAAAGATGGTCAATTATTAATGAGAGATCTTTTTCATTCTCCTGAAGGTCCTTTAAAGTTAAAGATTAATCCTACGACCAGTGGATCTGTTAATGTCTTTGGTTCTACGGAACCTTTTCTTGGTGGATGGACAAGTGAGACAGGGGATATTACCATTAATGGTCCGTTACTTTTAGAAGGAGGATTATATCATTTTGCAATAGAAATATTTGGAATAGATAGCCCTCGAAATATATTTACACCAGACAAGGCTCCAAGGTTTGATTCATGGCTTAGTGTAGGTGATGTATACAGAGATGATATAATGGACGGCGGAAAAAATTATAATATAACTCTAATATCATATTATGACCAAATTCAAAAATTTAAATATGATTCTCAAGAAAGTAACATGTCATGGATAATGCCTTTCAATTGGGATTTGAAACGAATACAAGAGAATAATATTTTTGTTCATGAAGAAATAAAGATACCCAAAACACTTACAAAGTTTAGTGAAACAAATGCTTTTGATGCTTTAGCTAATGGAAATCCTTTGATTGGAAGATCAATAGCATTAGATCCATTTACTGAAGAAAATAATTTTATAATCCATTTATTGCTGAATAAAGCAGATATTATAAAAATTGCTGAAACCATGAATAATAATGCTAATACTAATGCTAACAAAATGACTTTTAGTCTTTCTCCCTCACAACAGAAAATACTTGAAACTACTCCAGAAGTGGTCTCTGATATCGGAGCTATTCTAGTTAAATTCAATTGGGATGAGGAAATTTTATCTAATCAAGATACAAATCTACAATTAGCTTTTTCTGATGCTCTTTCGACTGAAGAATTAAAAGGAGATATCAAATACGACATTATAGTTTATGATAAGTCAGGTACTAAAGTTGTTACAAAACAAGATTTGGTTGCGAATGCTGCAAAAGATTCTCAAATAATCAAATTCCCGTCAAAGGGAATTTACCAAATAGAACTGCATATAAAAGGTATAACCTATCCAGATTCAGCTACTCCAGACGAAACAAGAAATGGAATAGCAAGAGGGACAGTAGTAGTAACTTAAAATTTTTAACACATTAGATATCTTTTTTTATCGATAATTAAAATGGTAAGTTATTATAGTTTATAGGTGATTTAACAAACTTATGAAGGTCCAATTTGTCAATCACCTCGTTTGTTTAAACCATTCTGACAAACAGATCCGTTTAAAATTAAATAATCTAACTAGTGATAATAAAAATGAATGTATTGAAGGCTTTTTATATTGTACTGATTGTGAGATAAAATATCCAATTATCGAAGGTATAGCAATAATTGTAAAGAACATTTCAGAGTATATTCAAAATAGAACAGAAATGTATGGTAAATGGTTGTTAAATTGTAGCTCAACAGAAATGAAGGAATATTTGAAGGCAATGGGAAAATCAATACGTTTGCCTAACAAAACTAGTAGATATGAAGACGATGGAATTTGGTATATGCCGTATAAATGGTTTCAACAGGATAACCACAAGGAAGACAGATTAATTAAATCTTTAAAAGGAAATCCAAACCCTAATGAACTTTATGATCGTGTTATCAATAGTATAAATCCAAAGATAGATGGAATAGCTCTCGATATAGGATGTGCCATGGGTAAAACTACATTGCAACTTGCTCATAAATATTCATTTGTAATAGGAATAGATCTTTCATTTTCATTCATAAAGGAAGCTCGCAAATTTATGCAAGAATTCAGACAAGGAAATGCAGAATTTTGTGTAGCTGATGCAGAATCACCTCCTTTCCATCCAATGAAATTTGATCTTATAATGACAATTAACCTAATTGAGTTAGTGGATATAAAGAAACTATTATCTTCTTGTCATTGGTTATTAAAGCCACAAAGTGATATTATAATAACAGATCCCTATGATTTTAATAGAGAAAAAATATTAGAGAAAAAATTTGATGCTAGATCATTTAGAAATCTTATACAAGAAAATGGTTTTGAAATCAATGAATCATATTTGAAAAAAGAAGCTTTCATTCCATGGATATTAAAAATAAATGAACGAACTTATTTATTTTACTTTGTAGACTTTATTAAAGCAAAAAAAAGATCAAAGCATAAATTGAGTCTAGAATAACGATGTAAAAAGAAAGATTTGTTACAAAGAATTATAATAATGTATTCATAACAAATAGAGGATTTATTCTAATATATGTATGAAAGTATTATTTTTAAAGACCGAAAAAAGTTATCTCCTAGATATATACCAAAAGAGATCATTCATAGAGAGAAACAAATAGATCTTCTTGTTAGAACATTTATAGATATAAAAGATGATCCAGATACATTTCCTTTAACGGTCCTACAAATAATTGGTCCAGCAGGGATAGGTAAAACATCTACTGTAATGAAATTTTCAGTTATTTTGCAAAATGAATTGAAAAATAATAAAATAAATATCAAAATAGTATACATAAATCTAAAATTACAGGGTGGAAATAAATATGCAATTTATAAATATTTGTTAAGCTGTATAGCTCCAGAATTGCCTGCACAAGGTCTTAGTGCAGAAGAAATGCTAAGACAAATGTTAGATTATTTAATTATGAATAATATATACTCTTTAATAATACTTGATGAAATAGATTATTTGATCAAAATTTCCAAAGAAATAGGTATAATTTATGACCTCACAAGATTGAATGAATTTGATCCTACCAAAAAATGTAATGTAAAAGGAGTTATTTTTATTGCTAGAAGTACTGAATTTTATGAGAAATTAGACAAGGCTGAATTGAGCTCAATGGGAAGAGCATTCATTGAATTTCCTACATATACAATTGAGCAAGTAAGTGATATCCTTCTTAGACGATCAAAAGAGGCATTTAAAGATAATGTTATTGGTACAGATATAATCGATTGGATATCAAAAATAATAATTTCGCCTATTGTCAATGGAGATATTAGATATGCCTTAGATTTACTATCATATGCAGGGAATCTTGCAGAATCAGAAGGAACAGAACAAATATTATTAGAACAAATTAGAAAAATCAATCGACAGATCTATAATGGAATTACTGACGAAGATATTAAAGAATTATCGAAGAGTGAAATAATTATATTGCTAGGAATGATAAGAGGATTGAAGATAAAAAATAAAGACTATGTAGATTTAAAGGAGATAAGAATACAAAGTTTGGAGCTTGCTGAAAAATATAAAGTAAAAAAAATAGATGTTGAGAATATCGTAGATGATCTTGCAGAGAGAAAGATTATAAAAATTATCGCTTTAAAAAAAATTAGTTTAATATCGTCATCAATAGAGAATCTAGAAAAGGTATTAATGAGTAAAATAGATTCCAATTTTGATTCTAAATGAATGAGACAGATCATATTAAAGGTATTATAGAACAAGGATTAGGAAGCATTGGAAAAATAAAAATATTAAGAGCACTATCAGAAGAAAAAAAGTTAGTAACTATATATGCTCTGCATAAAAAAACTCATCTTAAAAGGGAAGACATAAAGAGAAATCTTGCTGAATTAGTTAAAATTGAATGGGTCATAGAACAAAAAATAGGAAATAGTGTTTACTCCATCAATAGAGAAAACATGTATATACAAAAACTTGTGTTATTTTTTTATGATATCGGTTATATAAATAATTTATAATTGTATTATTTTAATTCGTATTTCGAAAAAATTTTTCTCAAAAGTGATTGAAAAAGTAAATAGTTCTGCAATAGAGGAAATAATTTGTTATAGAATATGAATATGAATATAAATATTTTAATAGATTATACTTTTAATATTTCTTTGCCAAATTCATATATAAATTTCAGGAAAATTCTATTGCAGTAGGCCTAGAAATAATTGATTTTAGATATAAGTGTTGAAAAGATGAGTGATGTTAAAAATAATTTTCTTCTACCAAAAGAATTAACGTAGATAATGAGGTAATAAAGGTCAAGAATAAAGATTAGAAATATTAAATGAACTAATTCTAATTTTTAATAGCAGAAATAAAGTAATTTTAGACAATTATAGCCATTCTTTTATTCTTTGGCTTTCAAAACTAATTTTTTGTCTATAATATTGTATAGAAGGTTCTTTTAAAATTGTTAGAGGCCCATCACTCTTATAAAAATTCGTATCAATAAATCCTGCTTTTCCATTTCCTGTATCCATAAAACAAAATCCTTTACCATCAAACTTTATTATGTTCTTCGCTTCTTCTGTAATGATATTTATTTTATTTATAATTTGAGAAGCGACAGATCTAGCTTGACCTTCTGCGAATATACCTGCTTTAGGCACAGATACAACATCATTTATTTTAATTTCAGTAACATCTCCTATAGCAAATACATCATTAAATTTTGTTTTTAAAGTAAATTTGTCTACTGGTATCCAATTATCTTCTTTCTCTACTAATCCCGATGTCAATAGTACTGAAGGTAAAAAATGAAATGGTATTCCAATTAGTATAGTGTATTCTTTTTTTTGCTTATTATTAAATTGTAAATAATGACTATCCACTTTTTCCAATGAAAAATTTGGAAATATATTTATATCTTGTTCCTTCAAAAGAGAAACTAAATCAGAATTTGGTTGTTGTCCGGCTACAGGAAGTGGTACTTTAGAAGGAAAGTAAATATCTATTTCAATTTTTCCTCTTCTATTAACAGTATTACGCAACACTTTATCAATTATAAAAGCAGATTCATACGGTGCTGGCGGACATTTATATGGAAATCCTATTATTGCAATAGCAATTCTTCCTTTTTCTAAAGATAGAATTTTTTTTCTTAGACAAGGTATATTTTCTCCATCGTATAAATTAAAACCATTATACTCATTGAATCCTGGTATTACATCTGTAGTCAATTCAGCTCCTAAAGCAATAACAAGAAAATCATAATGAAAAGGAACATCATGATTAAGTGTTTTTATTATTTTTGATTTTACATCAATCATGGTTACTATATCATGAATAAATTTAATACCTTTCGATTCTAAATTACTCAGTGGAATTTGAGAATCTTCTAAAGTTCGTCTTCCCTCTAGTATCCATAAATTTGTTAATCCCATCATGAAGTAATCTTTTTTATCGATAACTATAATTTCATGGGTTATATCCAAGTTTTCTCTTAAAATATTTGAAATACAAAGTCCACCAAAACCGCCTCCAAGAACTATTATTTTTTTACCCATACATCACTTTTTTCATTTTATAATAAATATTTTTTTAAATTTTAATAATAGATTATATCAGTGAAATATTTATGTAAAACATTCATTATTTAAAAGACCGTTATTTGGTTACAATATATTATTACTTCATAAGATTTATATTATATTATCTCCTGACGGAAGCCAATTAAAAAAAATCAATCGATATTTTATATCTTTTTAATTTTCCTTTTTATGATCTAATACCTTGTATACTATATTTTAATCTCGTATAATACTATTATTTGAAAATACATTATTTCTATATATGGTTTTAATTTTATATTTTGTTAATAGATGAAATATAACATTTAACTAAATTAATTTTTGGTAACCTTTAAGAGAAGGGTAATATGTATATACTTGTATTACCATTGTCATTTGTAAAATATCGATTAAGTAGATTAAGGAAATTTACAAAGAATCGCATTTTTCTTATCTTTAGATATATTTTTTTCTTATATGTAAAATTCAAGCTCAAGTTAGGATGGTTATAATTCTCCCAGCCTATCATCATAACATAAATAACATTAAATAACATTCAATAATAGAGCTATTAGTTAGTATAACGATGGATTACAACAAATTATGTAAATCTATATTTGCTTTGCATGATGACATAAGATATGCAGGAGTAGTAGATGAAACTGGCACTCTTCTTGCCGGAGGGATGAAAAAAGGTATTGATTCAATAGTAGATGTAGCAGGAGAAGAGTTGTATTTGGCTCAAACAGCTATTAGAAGATCCATGAGAGAGAGATTTGATGCTACTATGGGAAAAGCAAGATTCTCTTATATTGAAAGAGAGAAAATCGCGATAATTACATTATATTTGGATAATAAGGTTGTACTAATTACCATGGAACCCAATATTGATTCCCATACAGCAATAGACATAGCTGAAGATTCTTTAGATATGGTAAATGGAAAAATTGATATATAATAATTAATTAATATTACTTTATGATAAATTATTTTTATCTTTTTATTTTAAATTCTAAATAAAAGGACAAATAAAAAATTTATTGTATAAGATTATGCATAGATTTTAAATCTTGTTTAAATTCATTTAATTCTGATGGTACATCAATTGAAATAGCATCTTTTAGCGACAATGATCTTCCGGTATTTGGATTGATTGACTCCTTTTTCTTGTTCCACACAAGAGAATTAAATTCTATTATTTTTTTGGTATATTTTTCAAAATCATTAAAGAAATCATCCGATTTGGGAAATAGCTGGATATGAATACTCACTGTAGAATAAAGTGTTTTCCATAACTTTTCAGTAATGAATGGACAAATTGGCGCAAGCAATAACAGTATTATTGAGAAACACTTATGAAGAGTATATAGTGACGATAGTTGAAGATTCTTATTCTCATTATCGTATACTCTTCCTTTAATCATTTCAACATAATGAGAAGCAAAAAGATTCCAGGTGAAATCTCTAATGCTGGTTGCAGGAATAAAAAAGTTAAAAGTATCATATCCTTTTATGCATGTATTTACTAATTTATCTAATTCAGATAAAATCCATTTATCCGTCTGTAAAAGATCAATCTTTAAAGAATGGCTCAAAAATTCTTGGGGGACTCTAAAAGATGAAAGAAACCTACCAAGATTCCATAGCTTAGAGAGAAATCTTTGTGAATTAGAAATACTTTGTTCTGAGCAACGAAAATCTTGGCCTAAATTAGTTTCGCTTGCTGACCAAAACCTAAATGTATCGGCACCATATCTTTGTATTATTGGAAAAGGATCAATAACATTCCCTTTACTTTTACTCATCTTTTTACCTTTGTCATCTACACCATAACCCATTATCCAAACATTAGGCCAAGGTATTTTTTCTGTTAATTGATAACATCTAAGCATTGTATAATAGAGCCAAGTTCTAATGATATCCTTTGCTTGAGGTCTAATTGTTGCTGGATATGTTCTCTTAAAATATTCATCATCATTAGAAAATTTTGAAATGTATAAAGGTGTAATACTTGAATCCATCCAAGTATCAAATGTCTTTTCTTCTCCAATAAATTCATTGAATCCACAATTTGTACATTTATCAAAAGGGGGTTTTTCTTTCCATGGCTGATAATAGGCACCAGATTCTGGTACAGTTGCTGATCTACAATTTTTACAAAACCAGATTGGTATTTCTGTACCATAGAATCTTCTTCTTGATATAGGCCAATCTATTGAAACTGCATTTAACCAATTTTTTAAAATTTGTTTATGAATATTAGGAAAAAAGTTGATTTGTTCAGTAAATTTTTCTAGAATTGGAACATATTCTAATTGTTTAAGATAATAATCTTGTAAAGGTATAATTTCGACTGGAGTCTTACTTCGTTCGCAGATAGGTGTTCTATGCATAATTCTTTCTTCTTTTTCAATAAAACCTTCACTTCTCAAGTCATCAATTATTTTTTCTTTCGCATGTTTTAATTTTAAATTTCTATACTTTTCTGCAGAAGTAGTAGTATATCCATTTTCATCAAGAGATACAATTTCTTTGAGATTTAACTCTCTAAAAATCTGAACGTCATTGTGATCACCATAGCTACAAACCATAACAACTCCCGAACCAAAATCAAGTTTTGCAGAATGATGAGTTAGAATGGGAACCTTTCTATTAAACAGAGGTATTATGACTTCTTTTCCAATTAAATGAGAATGTTTTAAATCTTTTGGATTTATTATGACTGCTTGACAAGCAAAAAGCAATTCAGGACGCGTAGACGCTACTACTAATTTTTCTTTATTTTTATCATCAGCGATGCTAAAATACATGTATACAAGATTTGTAGGAAGCTCGTCATAGATTATTTCTGCATCTGCTATGGTCGTACCACAATCAATACAGTAATTATTTGGTCTATTTGAAATATAGATCAATCCTTTATTCCATAAATCAATAAAGGTTTTTTGAGTTAAAGTTCTAAATGTTATTGAATCTGTTCTATAATAATTTTTAAAATTGCCGCTCAAGCCAAGATTTTTCATTATTGTAATCATATCATATTCAAGGTCATCAAGGGCTGTCTTGCATAATTCTAAAAATTTTTCTCTAGATACTTGCCGCATTCTAACGTTGTATTTTTTTTCTGTATAAATTTCCACAGGAAGTCCATTCCTGTCTATCCCAATAGGAAACATTACATTGTAACCATTCATTCTTGCAGTTCTAGCAATCATGTCTATTTGAGCATAATGTGCCGCAGCTCCAATATGCCATGGTTTTCCTGATGGATATGGAGGAGGTGTATCAATGACAAACACACTACTATCATTATCATCATCCTTCTTTTTTAATGTAAAAGAATAAAGATCTTCTAAATCCCATGACTTTAAAATTTGTGATTCAATTTCACGATTCCAAGATTTTGTAGGAATTATTGGCTCCATTCTCTATTTAGTTTTAATAATTTATATGGTTATTAACGTTAATATTCTTCCCTGATAGATAAGTTATATTTGAAGTATTAAAATAGTAATTATACTATGGGTAATGAATATTATAATTGCAATAGATGTATATATTATAACTATTACACATTAGCTAAAATATGAGCTCCTTTATTTACTCCCTCATAAATATAAACTCCTAATGCCTCGATATTTTTTGGCATTTTTGGTGCTAAAATTCTGATAATTTCTTTAGATAAACTTTCTACTGTTGCCTCATCTGGTAAAATATAAACAGTAGATTTTGGCATTTGTAAATCAAAATATCCTTGAGGTCCATTGAACCGTACATAATAGTAAAGATAATCTTCTTTGAATAAATATTTACTATTTATAAAGAATTTGTGATCTAAATCATTTATTGCTTCTTTTATTAACCTTTTAGCTTCACTGAAATCAATTACTAAACCATTTTCCATTTTACCAATAATTTCTACCATTACAGTAGATGTATGTCCATGAAGAATAGAACATTTTTTAACTAAAGGTAAAATATGAGCATAATCAAATGAAAGAGAAGGATCTTCAATAAAGATAGATCCAATTTTTTCATATTTGGTATCAAAGAAAAATATTGATTCAAATTCGCTCAACTTGCCTGCATATTTTGAAGAGCCTATTGCAACTATTTCCAATTCTGGATAAATATTTTTTATTTTATTAAATTTTATTAAATCGTTATATGAATCTATAACTTCAATATATTTTTCATCATCTGTTTTAAAATCTACAATAATACTTTCACCATCAGGAAGTTTAATTTGAGAATTCAATTCATACTTTTTGCCAAGAAAATTCAATAAATTTGATAAAGATAACTGGGTTCTATTTGATAGATATTCACCTTTATTATTAAGATATTTAATATCATTTTCAATAAGATTACGTTTTGTTGACAATATGAGAAATATTTGATTTCTATATATAAAAATCTAAGCCCATGTATAAGATAAAGGAGATCTTTAAATAATGGTAAACAATGAAGACAATATTTTCCTTTAAAAAGTTACGAACTAAAGGAGAAAGATAAAATAAAATTAGTAATTGAAAAAATAAATTATAATGTCTCTAAAATTATAAATACTATCGTTGGAACTTTTAAAAAAAATCATTGATTCTATTAATAATTGTATTGAAACCAAAGATTACTTTGGTATTGCATTCTCAGGAGGAATTGATAGTTCATTGCTTGCAAAGATTTCACAAAGCATCTATAAAGAAAAAGTTATTTTATTATCCATAGGTTTTCCTTATTCACATGACCTTGAATTCTCTAAAAAAATGGCTAATGAATTAAATATGATTCACTTTACATATGAAATACATAACAAGGAATTCAATCTGATAGTAAATAAGGTTATTGATAATCTAAAATGTAATAACATTTCTCATATTGAAAATTGTATTGCATTTTATTTTATCTCGAATCTTTCTTATTTACATGGATGTAAACTCGTTTTAACTGCCAATGGTTTTGACGAATTGTTTTGTGGGTATGATAAATATAGACAAATATTAGTACAGGGCCAAACAAGACTACAAAATTTTATGGAAGAAAAAATTACAAATGAATTAAATCTTGTAGATGAAATAGATAATTTCTCAAAGGAATTCAATGTTAAAATTAAACAACCTTTTTTAACTCCAAGCTTTATAGATTTTGCAAAGAAAATACCTATAGAGAAGAAAATATTGAATGCAAATGATCATCTTAGAAAACATATTCTAAGAGAAATAGCAGTTTCTTTAAAGGTTCCAGTAGAATCCGCAATGAAACCAAAGAAAGCACTTCAATATGGAACTTTGATCCACAAGAACTTGATACATACTATTAATAGTGATAAAAATATAAAACTAAAATTAATGACCAAAATAAATCATTAAAATTTTAATCGAGGATATTTATTGTTGTTCTATTGAACAAGTTACAATAATAAACAATAAAAATGAAGTTAGCAACTTTTTTATTATTAACTTTTAATACGTTGGTGAAATATAATTGATATAGATAATACTCAGATTAATTTTTATTATTACTTTGGAAAGATACTTCATTCTGAACAATAGAATATACATTTTCTATAATTTGTATTCCCGAAGCAAAATGTTGTTCCGGAGTAAAAAGATCTCCTAATTCTCTTTTAGAGAAATTTTTGGAAAGAACAGGATCATCTTTTATCGCTTCAATAAATTCTTTATTATTCTCTTTTGCCTCAAAGGCAACTCTCTGTATATCTCTATACGCCTCAATTCTGGGAATCCCTTTCTTTACAAGAGATTCTAAAACAAATTCAGCATAAATTTGACCCTTTGTGATATTCAGATTTGAAGATATTTTTTCGATATTAATAGTTAAATCTTTGATAACTTTTATCATAGTAGTTAATATTTCATCCAAAAGAATTGTTCCCATAGGTATAGTAAATCTTTCATTTGCTGAATTTGTTAAATCACGTTCATGCCATAGACTAATATTTTCCATAGATACATTCAAAAGAGATCGTAAAAGTTTTGCTAAAGATGAAACTCTTTCACTCTTTATCGGATTTTTTTTTACAGGAACTGCACTACTTCCCATTTGCCCACTTTTAAAAGATTCTGCAACTTCATCTATCTCTGTTCGCTGTAAATTTCTAATTTCAATTGCAATTTTATCCACGGATGTACCAATTAGTGCAATAAGAAATTGTACTTCTGCCAATCTTTCTCGTGGTATTACTTGCGTAGCTGCATCTATAGGATAAAGATTCAACAAAGAAGCAACTTTTTGTTGAACCTCTAGTGCTTTGTTACCCATTAAAGATCCTGTTCCCACAACTCCTAAGGTTTTGCATATTAAAAAACGCTTTTTTCCTTCTTTTATCCTCTCTAAATGTTTTATCATTTCAATTGCCCAGACAGCAAACTTCAAACCAAAAGGAATAATACTTGCGTGTTGTCCATGAGTTCTTCCCACCGCAGGCTGATTTTTGTATTTTATGGATCTTTCTGATAAAATTCCTGCTAATTCTTTAATTTTTGGTTCAATAATTAAAAGAGCCTCTCTTAATTGCATTGAAGTAGTTGTATCTATAATATCATTACTTGTTAAACCAAAATGTACCCATGGTTTTGTATCAGTAGAACACTGTTCACTTAGAGCATTTACTACTGCAGCCATATCATGATCTGTTATCAGTTCTAATTCTTTCACTCTTGTCAGGGTAATTTTTCCAGACTTTGCTTGAATATTTATCTCTTCAGAAGCAGATAGAGGAATTATTCCAATACTTGATTGAGCTAGGGCTGCTGCTGCTTCAAACTCAAGGATAAAGTCTAATCGTTTTTGCTCATCGAAAATTTTTTTAATTTCTTTACTACCATATCTTCCAGTATCTATTGGCAGAATAACCATTATAAGATATTGAATTTAGGTACTGAAAATAATCTTTTCTATCTTTGACTAAAAAAATAATCTAAAGCGTATAACTATATATCTTTTGAACTATGATCTAGAATAAATTTTGCTTGTTTAAAATGTACTGCATCTATCATTTTACCATCAACTTTAAAAGCACCACGTTTGTCACCTTGCCCTTGAATTTGTTTCAATGTTGCTATAACTTTATTTGCCCATTCAATTTCATTTTGTGACGGAACAAACACTTTATGAACAGGTTCAATATGTTTAGGATGAATAATACTTTTACCAGCATAACCAAGCCTTTTGGCAGTTTTAGCATCTCTTTGAAGACCGTCTATATCATCCACTTTCTGCCATATTGAATCCAGCGCCGGAATTCCTGCCGCTCGTGCATCCACGGGTATTTTTGCCCTAGCATAACTATATTCTATTCCCTCATCTACATAATCTAGTTTCATATCATATAAATAATCAAAAACACCAAAAATTATTGAGCAAACTCTGGAATTAAATTTTGCAATATTATAAGAATTTACTACTCCTTGAGATGATTCTATTGATGGAATTAATCTAATTGTTTTATTGATATTCCTTTGTTTTTCTAGATTTTCAATCACTACAATAATTTTTTCGAATTCGGTCTCAGAATTTACTTTTGGAATTACAATACCATCTAATTGATCACAAATTATCGATTCTAAATCTTGCTCATATAGTCGAGATTCAAATGAATTAATCCTAACAAAAAGTTGAGGCGAATAGTTGTCATCGGTATTATTATCTTCATTAAATTTATTATTAGTATTATTATTTGTGTCCTTGATATTCAAATTATGAGTATAGGATTTTAAAGTTTGGCTAATCATTTCTCTACCTATTGATTTTTCCGAAAGAGGTACTGAATCTTCAATATCAAAACACAAAATATCAGGAAAAATTGATTTTGATTTATCGAGAAATTTCTTATTATTTCCCGGTATGAACAATAGTGTTCTATACATCATCGAATTACCAGAAATTATACATAATAATAAAAGAAAAGAAAAAAACTATAGTTCTTGGGGATTAGTTAATATTTTACCGATTTGATCAGCATTCGCCATCATAGTATGACCTTTTGCCATTTCAGAGAATGGTAATTTGGTAGCAATAAGAGGTTTAATTTTTCCTTTTCCTGTCCAATAAATTATACTTTCTAATTCTGATTTTGTGCCTTGAGTAGAACCTAATAGATTTGTACCTTTAAAGAACAAATACCTAAGATCAAGTGTTGTGTCATACCCTGTTGTTGCACCTGTTGCAACTAATGTTCCTCCCATCTTTAATAAGGATACCTCTTGGGGAAAAACTGATTTTCCTATATGTTCAAAAACAACATCTACCCCTAGTTTATTCGTTATATTTCTAACTTTTTTGTGCCAATCAGGTTCTCTATGATTTACGACTTGATCAGCACCTAGTTTTAAACAAGCATCCATTTTTTCTTGATTTCCTGCAGTAGCAATAACATCGCAATTATACAATTTTGCAATTTGAATTCCTGCCATACCTACACCACTAGTTCCACCCATTATGAGAACTGTTTGACCAGGTTTGATTTTTGCACGTCCAACTAACATGTGCCAGGCTGTCATTCCAACCATAGATATAGCAGCAGCATCTTCAAAGGAAACAGAATCAGGCAACTTGGCAACATTAACTTCTGGCAAATGTGTATATTGGGCAAATCCGCCCCATAATGGTCCTGTTTGAAATCCCCATACTAGTCTTTGATTACAATCATATTCTCTTCCTGCAGTACACAATTCACAGACTCTGCAACTAAGATTAGAATGTGAAACAACTCTGTCACCGGTCCTAAATGCTGTTACATCTTCTCCTACTTCAACAACAGTTCCCGCAACATCACTTCCAGAAATATGAGGAAGAGGAGTCTGGATTGGTTCTCCCCAAATTGCCCACAAATCATTATAATTATAGGCTGCTGCCTCTACTTTTATCAGAACCTCAGTAGGTTTTAATTTTGGAGTATCAATATCTTCGATCTTGATTACTTGTAATGGATCTTTACTATATTCTCTAAAAACTGCGGCTTTCATATGTTGGAATTGCAATATAGACTTAATATAGTTAACTTGAAATGGTTTTTAATTTAACTTATATCTCTAGTTTTTCTATTAATATATAGTGTTAATTCTGGCATAATAGAAAAAAGTTATTTAAAATGAATATTATATTACTACCTTTTGATCGTTCTTAAATTAAGATCTTTTAAAAAAGGTTTCCAGTTTTACAGTATAGAAATTCTATTAGGTCTTCTTTAGTATCAATGTCAAACATAAGGTTGTCTAAATCTAATGATTCTATTGGTATATTGAATTTTTGCGCCTCTTTTAAATGATTAATATAACTATTATCATCATAAAAAGTCTTGATAACATTTGGCGGTTTCCTAAACAATATATTTGTACCATCAAATCGTTTTGATGGGCATATAATAATGCATTTAGGATATTTCTCTGAAAGAGTACAAATTTGATCTATTTCTTTGGCCGAAATAAAAGGAAGATCATGTGGAATTACAATATTAGCACATATATCATTATCAACACAATAACGATCGGCTAGTATAACGGCATTATTAACACCATTATCAGAATCTTTAATAAATTTTAAATTATTTTCAAAAGAAAATTTTTCAATAGTTTTATCACTTGATACTACAATATTTTCATAAATCAATTGAGATTCTTTTAATGTTTTGATTGTAGTATTTAAAAGAAATAATGCAAGGTTTTTTCGTTGTTGCAATGTTAAAATAGTGGATAACCGTGATTTGGCAAAATGAAGGTTTTTCATAGGAATAACAGCAGCTATTTTCTTCATCATCAACAATTCATTACCTTTAAAATGAATTTTGCCAATCTTTTTTCTTCTTTTACATTATTCATCAAAATATTACTTTCAAAAGTAGTGATGCCCATTTTAATTATTTCATTAGAAAAATTTGCATCTGTATGATCTATAACCATTTTTGAAATAAACTGTGAGTAAAATTTTGCAATACCATGACAAGAAGACTCTATGCCTTTTGCTTTAAGGTATTTACCAGCTGGTCCACTTATTGCTTTTTTTCCTATAATTGGAGATATTGCAATAACCTTATCTCTTTGCTTTATCAATTCGTCTTTAATTTGAGTTAGTGAAAGAATTGGTCCTATACTAGAAAC
>Ga0126307_10000134_pt1 | contig 44128 bp, 47 predicted proteins | sample Plot28_FD_89955 | JGI IMG/M metagenome (GOLD analysis project Ga0126307, IMG submission 89955) | Serpentine soil microbial communities from UC McLaughlin Reserve, CA, USA - Plot28 | ecosystem: Environmental > Terrestrial > Soil > Grasslands | place: USA: UC McLaughlin Reserve, Lake County... | reverse complement strand
GGGGGTCGACGCGCTCTACCGGATCGGGGACTGCGTTGCGCCCAGGATCGTCGCGGAGGCCTCCTACGACGGCCACCGCCTCGCGCGCGAGATCGACTCGGACGACCCGGCCACGCCGCTTCCTTACACCCGCGAACGCATCGTCCTCGAGTCGGCCGCGATCGGCTCCTAGCTTCATGCGGGTGCTCGGGGTTGTCCTCTGCGCGCTCGCGCTCATGGCGGCCGCGTGTTCTTCGGGGGACGAAAGTGGCCAGACGCAGGTACACACCGAGCGGCAGGTCACGGAAACCTCGGGCGGCCGTGGCCTCGAACTCAGGGAGGTCGCGGACGGCCTGGACTCGCCGCTCGGGATCGCTTCCACGCCGAGCGAGCCCGACCGGCTCTACATCGTCGAGCAGCCGGGCTTCGTGCGCGTGGTGGAAGACGGGGAGCTCCTTTCCCAGCCGTTCCTCGACGTGCAGGACCAGATCGTCAGCGGCGGCGAGCAGGGGCTCCTCTCTCTCGCCTTCGACCCCGACTACGAGTCGAACCGGCGCTTCTACGTCGACTACACGGACACGAACGGGGACACGCGCGTCGTCGAGTACGAGGCTGCCGCCTCCGGGCCGGTGAAGCGTCGCGAGCTCCTCTTCGTCGACCAGCCGTACGCGAACCACAACGGCGGCCAGCTCGCCTTCGCGCCCGACGGCCGGCTCTACGTCGGGATGGGGGACGGCGGCTCCGGTGGAGATCCAGAGAACCGGGCGCAGGACCTCGACGAGAAGCTCGGAAAGCTTCTCTCCACGGACCCGAACGGCTCTGGAGGCTGGCGCATCGAAGGCTACGGCCTGCGAAATCCCTGGCGCTTTTCGTTCGACCGCGAGACCCATGACCTCTGGATCGGCGACGTGGGGCAGGGAGCGTGGGAGGAGATCGACCACACGCCGGCTTCGAGCCCGGGCCTCGAGAACTACGGCTGGGACGTCTACGAGGGGACGCACGGCTACGAGGACAAGGATCCGAACGCGGCCGGGCGTCTCGTCAAGCCTGTCTACGAGTACAGCCACGGCGACGGCTGCTCGGTGACCGGCGGCTACGTTTACCGCGGCGAGCGTGTGCCGGACGCCGTCGGCCGCTACGTCTTCGGCGACTACTGCAGCGGGACGGTGTCGAGCTTCGTCCTCGAGGCCGATAAGGCTCGTGACGTCCGAAACTTCGGCAGGATCGACCAGCTGAGCGCGTTCGGGGAAGACGCAGCCGGCGAACTCTACGCCGTCTCTCTGGACGGCAAGCTCTACCAGCTCGCTCCTGGCTAGCGCAGTCCGACGACGATCTGCTTGCCGTTGGCGTGCGTGAGCGGCGTCAGATCCTGATTGAGCGCGAAGAGCCGGGCGAGAGAAATGCCGTGCCCCGCCGCGATGCCCGCGTACGTCTCACCGGGCGAGACGGTGTTGAGCACGGACTGAGGGCCTGTCGGGACGTCCGCGGAGGCCTCGGAGCCGCGGCTCGGAAGCACCGGCGAAAGGATGACGAACGCCACCGCGGCCGCTGCATAGGCCGCGATCGCGACGAACCGGGTCCGCTGCCGAAGTGCTGCTGCGGCGAGCTCGTGCGAGGTTCCCCGGGGTTGGACGTAGGCCATGTGAAAGGTTCATGCACACGCACGCGTTTCTCGAAATGCGATCCCGCTACGCTCTCTTCATGGCCGAGGCGCGGACGAAGTGGGAGGAGGACAACGAGTCGTCCCTCAACTTGTGGGCGATCTTCGCCGCGGTGGTGCTCATCCTCTTCGTGGTCGGCCTGGCTGTGCTCTTCGCGCTGACCTAAGCGACCAGGGCCGGCCGGCCCTCGAGCTCGGCCTGGAGCTCCTTGCAGACCCTGTCGGCGACCCCGACGAACGCGCGGGCGGCCGGCGCGTGGTAGCGCTCCCTGTGCCAGGCGATGCCGATCTCGCGCGGCGGGACGCGCGGGTCGACCGGCAGGGCGAGGACGCTGTCGTCCCGCGTCTCCACGGTCAGCCGCGGGACGAGGGCCGAGCCCACGCCGGCGGCGACCATGCCCTGGATCGTCGTGTTGTCATCGGAGCGGAAGATGATCTGCGGCTCGAGGCCGGTGCCGCGGAAACGCTCTTCGACCGCGTGGATGCTCCGGCACTGGCGGTAGCCGATCAGCGGGACCGCGGCGATCTCCTTCAGGCTAGGCGGGTTCTTCGCGCTCGCGAGCAAAGAGTCGGGGCGGACGAGCAGCACGTACGGGTCGCCCATGAGCATGCGGGTGTCGAACGGACCGTCGTCCACCGGGAGCATGACGAAGGTCAGGTCGAGCTCGCCGCGCTCGACGAGGCTCAGAAGCTCGGCGTCATCGGTGGACTCCGTCAGCTGGATCGAGACAAGGGGCCAGGCGGCCGCGAACTCGAGCATCACCCGCGGGAGGACCCGAGCGCCGACGCTCTGATACGTCCCGACCCGCAGCGTGCCTGCCGATCCTTCCGAGTAGGCGGCGAGGTCGGCCTGCGCGGCCTCGAGGCGCGCGACGATGCCCTCCGCGTGTCCGAGCAGGAGCTTGCCGGCATCCGTGAGGGAAACGGGGCGGGGGCCGCCCGGGCGCTCGACGAGACGTTCACCGACGATGCGCTCGAGCGCCGCGATCTGCTGGCTGACCGCCGACTGCGAGTACCCGAGCGCGACCGCCGCTCCACCGAAAGACCCCTCGCGCGCGACGGCCTGTAGCGCCGCCAGATGGCGCAATTCGACACCGAGCCATCCATCAGGTTTCATGATCGCCTCGAATCATAACTCGATTTGCGCTTATGGAGATGCTGTGCCATCGTGAGTTCATGGTCGAGCTTCTCTTCATCGCATTCATCTGCCTCCTGGGTCCGCTCGCCTACGTCTACGGCGCGGATTCGCGCACCGGTGACAGCCGCGGCGGCTGGCCCGGCGAGCCGCGACGCTAGCTGAGCTCGAGGGTTAGGCTCCGCCTGTGAAGGCGGCGCTCATCCGTGAGATCGGCGGCCTCCCCGAGCTCGCCGAGACCGACGCGCCCGAGCGCGACCCCGGGCGGGCGCTCGTGCAAATCCATGTGGTTCCGCTGAACCCGATCGACGTCGCGCTCGCCTCCGGCAAGCATTATCTGGGCCCGCCCAAGACGCCCTATGTTCCCGGCTCGGAGGGGGTGGGGACGATCGTCGAGGCCGACGCGCTCGAGCCGGGCACCCGCGTGTACATCTCGGACGACGGGCTTGGCGGCCGCGGACGGGACGGGACTCTGGCCGAGCTCGCGACAGTCGTGGAAGAGGAGGCGCTCGAGCTTCCCGACGGCATCTCGGACGAGCTTGCAGCGGCCTGCGGGACGGCCGGCGTGGCGGGCTGGCTTCCCGTTGTCTGGCGCGCGCAGGTCGGTCCCGGAGACCGTGTCCTCGTCCTCGGGGGAACCGGCACCGTGGGCCTCGCGGCGGTGCAGGCGGCGCGCCTCCAGGGAGCCGAGCGGATCGTTGCGGCCGGCCGCCGGCCCGAGGGGCTCGAGCAAGCGCGAGCGCTCGGCGCCCACGCAGTCGTCCGGCTCGACGAGCCCGACCTCGCGGGGGCCCTCAAAGAAGCCGCGGGCGGCGACGGCCCGACCGTGGTCATCGACCCACTCTGGGGTGAGCCTCTCGTCGCGGCGACGGAGGCAGCGGCCCCGGGCGCGCGCTTCGTCCAGATAGGCCAGTCGGCGGGCGCGGCTGCGACGCTTGCCTCCGGCGTCGTCCGCGGGAAGCAGCTCGAGATCTACGGCTATTCGAACTTCGTCGTGCCCGCGGAGACCCGGCGAGCTGCCTACACGGAGCTCGTCTCACACGCTGCACTCGGCGAGGTGAGCTTCCCGGTCGAGACGTATCCGCTCGACCGCGTGTCCGAGGCCTGGGAGCGCCAGGCGGGCGGGCCGGGCGCAAAACTCGTCGTTCGGCTTGACTGAGGCCGTAACTCTAACGGCGACTTCGTCGTTAACTCCCCAACCGAACGAGGAGGACGTATGTACATCGGTGGCGGCGTTATCGCCCTGATTCTCATCATTCTCCTGCTGATCTGGCTCTTCTAAAACGGCAGGCGCGCGCCCGCGAACAGCGGGCGCGCGGCACATCTAAGGGGGGAAAGGGTGGCCTCACGGCCGCCCTTTGACTACCGTCCGGCCACACCCAGCCACGACAAAGGGCGGCCTCTCGGCCGCCCTTTGTCAACCCGTGCCGGCGTGCTTACGGCATCGGCCGGCGATCGTAATACGGGTCTCCGCCATCGCGGTAGACGGTCTCGCGGCGCCAGCCGCCGAGGCCGCCCCACGTCGACCAGAAGATGAGCGAGAGCAGAAGACCGAGAATGCCGACGATCATCAGGATGACGCCGACCATGTTCAGGTCGATGCCGTTCGTGTCCACGCTCACGGCCCAGGCGAGGATCGCGCCGACCGCGATCAGGAAGATGCTCACACCAAGTCCCATTGATTTAGCCTCCTTGAGGGTCGAGAGTTCAACGTTCGGCCCCCTCGCCGGGATACGGTTGCGTTAGGGTTCTGCGGCTCCGTTCTTTCGCGCCATTCGTGCGTAAACGCTCGATCATTCAGATGGTGCTGGTGGGCGCCGCCGTGGGGGTGGCACTCGCCCTCGTCGCCGTTCTCATTCCCTGGCTGCCGCCGGCGGAGTCGACCGAGGCAGTCAAGATCGACGACGTCTACTGGTTCGTCACGATCATCTGCATCGTCATCTTCGCGCTCGTCGCAGGCGTCTCCCTGTATGCGGTGTGGAAGTTCCGGGCGGCTCCCGACGACACGGATGACGGCGCTCCGATTCACGGGCACACGGGCCTCGAGGTCGTCTGGACGGCGGTCCCGGCCGCGCTCGTCACCGCGATCACCATCTACAGCGGCATCGTCCTGAATCAGATCGACACCGTCCCGAAGGATCACCGGGTGGTCGAGGTGACCGCGCAGCAGTTCGCCTGGTCCTTCCACTATCCGGACTCGAACGTCACGAGCGGCGTGCTCGCTCTCCCGATCGGCCAGACCACGGAGCTGAAGCTCCAGGCGAAGGACGTCATCCATTCGTTCTGGGTGCCGGAGTGGCGGATGAAGGAGGACGCGGTCCCCGGAATCACGACCAACGTCCTCGTGACGCCGACCAAGGAGGGCACATTCACCGTCATCTGCACCGAGCTCTGTGGGCTCGGGCACGCCGTCATGCGCGCGCAGGCACTCGTTTTCTCGCAGGCCGACTACGAGAAATGGGTCGCGGACGAGAAGACCAAGGCGGCCGCCGCAGGGTCGACGGCCGGCAAGACGCTCTTCACCCAGCAATGTGGCTCCTGCCACCGGCTCGCAGACGCGGGCACGGAGGGAGAGGTCGGCCCGGATCTCGATAAGGTGCTCGTCGGGAAGGACGCCGAGTTCATCCACGAGTCGATCGTGAACCCGAACGCCGAGATCGCATCCGGATACCAGCCCAACGTCATGCCCGGCACCTTCGGTGAATCGCTCACGGACGCTCAACTCGAGAGCCTGGTCGACTACCTCGTGAAGACTGCGGGGAAGAGCTGATGGCGGTCGGTACGCGAGGGCACGAGCACACCGAGGTGGCCGCGCCGCCGCCCAGGGGCAAGTGGCGCCGCCGGTTGACGACGGGCGGGTGGATCCGCGCGGCCTGGGTGACGCCGCTTTCGTTCGTCCTTGCGACGCTGCTCGTCATCGGCTGCCGCGCCTGGCTCGACTACCACCCGCTGAACGAGTTCCAGGTGTTGTTGACGGCCTGGATGATCATCGTCCCCCTCGGCTTCCTCGTCGGCATCGGCGGTTTCGACTACTGGTTCTACTGGGCGTCGGGCCGGCCGACGCGGCCGGAGGACCACTCGGGCCACGGCGCCCGCTCCTGGAAGGACTACTTCCGGGTCAACACCGACCACAAGGTGATCGGCGTCCAGTACCTCGTGACGACGATCTTCTTCTTCGTCGCCGCCGGAATGATGGCGATGTTCATGCGCGCCGAGCTCGCGAAGCCCGGGATGCAGTTCGTGGACAACAACACGTTCAACGGGCTCTTCTCGGTACACGCGTCGCTCATGATCTTCCTGTTTGTGATCCCGGCCTTCGCGGGTCTCGGGAACTACGTCATCCCGCTGATGATCGGCGCGCCGGACATGGCGTTCCCACGCCTGAACGCGCTTTCGTTCTGGCTCCTGCCGATCGCGGGCCTGATCATGCTGGCGAGCTTCCTCGTCCCGGAGGGCGGCGCCTTCGCAGCCGGCTGGACGAACTACGTGCCCCTCTCGGTGCAGCAGCCGCCGGGCAACCTCTTCTTCCAGATGGCCGTCCAGTGGGCCGGGGCCTCGTCGATCATGACGGCGCTCAACTTCCTGGTCACCATCATCACGATGCGCGCGCCCGGGATGTCCTTCTGGCGCATGCCGCTCCTAGTGTGGGCCAACTTCGCGACCTCGACCCTGGTCGTCCTGGCGACGCCTTTCATCGCCGGCTCGCAGTTCTTCATCCTGCTCGACCGCGTCCTGCACACGAACTTCTTCGAGCCGGGAGGTGACGGATACGCGCTCGGGTATCAGCACATCTTCTGGTTCTACTCGCACCCGGCCGTCTACATCATGATGCTGCCCGGGTTCGGGATCGCCTCCGAGGTGATCGCGGTCTTCGCGCGGAAACCGGTGTTCGGCTACCGCCTGATGGCGCTCTCGCTGATGGCGATCCTCGTGCTCGGCTTCTCGGTCTGGGCGCACCACATGTTCGTCTCCGGGATGTCGCCCTGGCTCCGCATCCCGATGATGGCGACGACGATGCTCATCGCCATCCCGACCGGCATCAAGGTCTTCAGCTGGCTCGCAACGCTCTGGGAGGGGCGCATCCACTTCAAGACGCCCATGTTGTTCGCGCTTGGGTTCGTGTCGATGTTCGTGATCGGCGGCCTCTCGGGCGTCTATCTCGGCTCGATCCCGATCGACATTCACGCGAGCGACACCTACTTCATCGTCGCCCACATTCACTACGTCCTGTTCGGCGGCTCGCTCTTCACGATCTTCGCTGGGATCTACTACTGGTTCCCGAAGATGACCGGGAGGATGTACAACGAGCGGCTCGGGAAGATCCATTTCTGGCTGACGTTCGTCGGCTTCAACGTCACGTTCTTCCCGATGCACTGGCTCGGGCTCCAGGGGATGCCGCGCCGTGTGTCCGACTACGCCGACCGCTTCGGCAACCTCAACTTCATCATCAGCGTCGCGTCGTTTGCGCTCGGCGCCTCGACGATCATCTTCCTCTACAACATGATCGTCTCCTGGCGCCGCGGCCCGATCGCGCCCGGGAACCCGTGGCGCGCACTCACGCTCGAGTGGCAGGTCTCCTCGCCGCCGCCGATCTTCAACTTCGACGAGATCCCCCAGGTCGTCGGGAGCCCGTACGAATACGGCGTTCGGGGGGCGCGCCACGCCGTCTTGAACGGGGACCGCGCCGAGGTGCCCGAACGCGAGCAGGTGGTCTCGCACTGATGGCCGAGCCCCGGCACATCCTCGTGGTCGCGAACGAGACTGTGGCAGGGAAATCGCTTATCGGTGCCCTGCGGAGCCGCGCGGCCGACGGGCCGATCCGCGTCACGGTCATCTGCCCGCAGAACGAGCCGCGGGCGGGTTTCGTCGTCTACGCCGACAGCCGGCGCTCGAGCGCCGACCGGCGCCTGCGGCGCACGCTCGACCTCCTGCACGAGGCCGGGATCGCCGCGCGCGGCGCGGTCGTCGACCCGGACCCGCTGCAGGCGATCAAGGACGCCATCTACGAATACGACCCCGACGAGATCATCATCTCCACCCACCCCGGCGAGCTGAAGTCCAGCTGGCTCCGCGCGAACCTCATCGAGCGCGCGCGGAAGGTGACGGACAAGCCTGTGGACCACGTCGTGGTCGATCTCGAATCGCCGCGTGAGCGAGCGCATGTCCTCGTCCTCGCCAACCAGACGGTTCTCGGTCAGCCGCTCCTCGACGCGATCCACGAGCGCGCCGCGGCAGGGCCCGCGGACTTCACGCTCCTCATCCCCGCAGATGCCGTCGGTGCCGAGCGGAGGCTCAAGAGCGTCTGCTCGCTCATGTCCCAGGCAGGTATCGAGGCATCGGGCCACCTCGTCGACCCGGATCCGGTCATCGCGGTGGAGAACGCGATCCACGACGAGAAGGTCGACGAGATCATTGTCTCGACGTTCCCGGAGGCGACGTCAGGGTGGCTCCGCCGCGACGTCCTCGGGCGGATCAGGTCCTTCGACCTGCCCGTCACCCATGTGGTCGTGACGCAGCGCGAAGCCGAGGCTGCTGAGGAGTCGGCGGTCGCGTGAGCGCCCACGCCGAAACCCACGGAGCGCATCCGCCGGTCGCCAACCGCAGCTCGCGGGTCGACTCGCGGCTCCTCGGCATCTACCTCTTCATCGCCTCGGAGGTCATGCTCTTCGGGTCGTTCTTCTCGGCCTACTTCTTCGCGCGCGTCGCGGTGCCTCACGAGGAGTGGCCGCCGCATCCGTACGAGCTTCCGGTCTACCTCGCCCTTCTGAACACGATCATCCTCGTGTCGTCGAGCTTCACAATGCACTGGGCGCTCCAGTCCATCAAGCGGAACAACCGCGCGGGGCTGATCGCCGGTCTCGCGATCACATTCGGGCTCGGCCTCACCTTTCTCCTGATCCAGGCGCGCGAGTACACGCGGATCGGGTTCAGCCCGCACGACCTGGCGTTCGGAACCACCTTCTTCGGCCTCACCGGGCTGCACGGGTGTCACGTCTTCCTCGGGTTGACCTTGCTCGGCATCGCGCTTGTCCGCTCGATACGCGGCCACTACGGGCCTTCGGCCCACGATCACCTCGGCGTCGAGATCCCAGGGATCTACTGGCACTTCGTGGACGTAATGTGGATCGTGGTGTACACCACGGTCTACGTGATCTAGCAGGGAGGTCGCGATGCGAAACCCGGTGCGGACGGAGGCGGAGGCCTTCAGCTTCGTCATCGCCGTGCTCGCCCTGTTCCTGGCGGTCGCGCTCGTCGGGATCCTCCTGAATGGCTGGGCTGCGCTGGTCGCCTTCGTGGTCCTCGCGCCGATCATCGGCTACCGCTATTTCCGCAGTGACCCGAAGGTCGTCGAGCCTGCCGTCTGGGACCGGAGCCGCGACGCGGACGGGCGCCACCGCATCCTCGTCGTCGCCAACGAGACAGTCGCCGGCCGCTCCCTGCGCGACGAGGTCGTGCGCCGAGCGCACGAGGGCGACGCGGAGGTTCTGGTCGTCACGCCCGCCCTCAACACGCGGATTCGCCACTGGACGTCCGACGAGGACACGGCGCGGACCGCAGCGCAGATCCGGCTGGACGAGTCCCTCGCCGCTCTCTCCAAGGACGGCATCGACGCACGCGGCACGGTTGGAGACGACGACCCGATCCAGGCGATCGAGGATTCGCTCCGGATGTTCCCGGCCGACGAAATCGTGGTCTCCACCCACCCACCCGGGCGCTCGAACTGGCTCGAGCACGGCATCGTCGAGCGCGCGAGCGAGCGCTTCGACCTCCCGATCACGCACGTCGTCGTCGACCTCGAAGCCGAGGCCGAGACAAGCCGAACCGCCTAGCGCAGCTCGTCCGGGAGGAGGTCCATGAGAAGGCCGTCGTGGAAGGTCCCGTCGGGACCGCGCTCGTACAGGCGCATGACCCCGACCGGCTTGAAACCCACGGCCTCGTAGGCCCTAATCGCGCGGGCGTTCGACGCGGCCGGGTCGATCACGAGCCTGTGGTGGCCACGCTCCTCGAAGAGATGGCGTGCGAGGAGAGTCAGGGCCTCGCGGCCCAGGCCCTGGTTCTGGCTCTCGGTGGCGAGGAAGAGGTCCATCCCCGCGTGCCGGTAGTCCGGCGTGTCCTCCTCGTGGTAGCCGATGACACCGACGAGCATGCCGTCGGCTTCGATCGCGAAGCCCGTCACCTCGGGATCGGAAATGAACTCGTCGGCCGATTCCTCCGCCGACCCGGTTCCGAACCACCGGGCCACCTCGGGCTCCCCCAGGATCTCGACGACGCGCCGGCGGTCGCTGTCCTCGAGCGGCCGGAGGGTCACGCGCTCCCCGCGGAGCGTCGCCGTCACGGGGTCGTCGAGGTTCCCGTTGCCCCTGCTGCGCCGGTTGCCCCCGTCGCGCCCCCTGCTTCCTGCGGCGGGACGCCCGCGATCGAGGCGACGTAGGCGGCGATGTTCCGGAGCTCTTCCTCGGAGAGCTTCTGCGGGCCCGTGTCGAAGCGCGGCATCGGTGAAGCCGCGAGCTTCATCTGGTCGAGCGTGACGTCGAAGATGGTGCTCTGCTCGAAGCTCCCGCCCTTCTCCGACCGCGCGGCGCGGAAGGCGTCGTCGAGGTTCGGCCCGACGTTCCCCATCGTGCCCGCGTCGGCGAGCGTGTGGCAACCGCCGCAGTTCTGGGAGAAGAGGGTCTTGCCAGCGTTCGCGTCTGCTGCGCTCGAATCGACCGCCCGCCCGGCGCAGCCCGCAGCCAGGAGCGCGGCTCCGGCGACCGCGAGGGGGAGAAGTGCGCGGAGCGTCAAGAGGCTAGGTCTGCGCCTGAGCCTCCTGGCCGACGCTCTCCACGGCCTCGGCGCGCGACTCGTAGATGGGGAAGACCTTGTTCAGGCCGGTGATCTCGAAGATCTTCGTAATGTTCCGGTCGTTGCAGACGAGCGCCAGCCTGCCCCCGTTCGGGCGGAGGCGCTTGACCCCGCCCACCAGCACGCCGAGGGTGGTCGAGTCGATGAAGGTCGTGTCGGAGAAGTCCACCACGACTTCCTTCGCGCCCCGGCCGATCACCTCGAGCAGCTGTTGCTTGAACTCGGGCGCCGTGTAGAGGTCGACCTCGCCGGTCAGGGCGATGACGTACGCGTCGTTCGAGAGCTCTTCGGTCTTGATGTCGAAGTTCATGTGTCCCCTTGGGTCCGTTCGGAGCAGGTGGAGCTTAACCGCTTGGCAGCAACGAGGAACCTGCTTTCTGCTGCGCCACGAGAATCTTGAGTTGCTGCTTGACGAGCGGAGCACTCGCGTCGTCGGGCGCGAGCGCAAGGAACTGCCGGTACGCGGCGATCGCCGCCTCGATGTCGTTCGCGCTTTGGGATGCGACCCCGAGCTGGAGAAAGACGTTCGGGTCGTCCGGCGTGAGCAGCGTGAGGTCCTGGTAGACCTTCGCCGCCTCGCGGTAGGCGTTCTGCGCGCGAATGTTCGCGGCCGACGCCTGGTTGTTCGCCTGGCTCGTGATCACCTCGGCGATCTTGTTCCCCTGGACCTCCTGGAGGAAGGGCGAGTCCGCCGGAGCCTGGGTCTGCCCGGCAGAGGCCTGCGCCGCGACGATCGAGGCCGCCTGCGCCTCGTTCCGCGCCTTGGTCGCCTGCGCGCCCCAGAGGGCTGCGAGCTGGCGGAGCGCGTCGGCGTCCTTCGGGTTCGCGGCCGTGTACTTCTGGAGGACGGCCACGGCGGCGGCGGTCTGGCCGGCGGCCTGGAGAGCGTTCGTGTAGGCGATCTGCGCGCTCTGATCCTTGGGATTCTTGGCGGCGTCCTCCTTCAGAGATTCGAGGTCCTGCCCGCCGTCCGAGCTCGAGAAGATGTCGCGCAGGACGTCGCCGATGCTCGTCCCGCCGACGCCCGTCCCGACGCCGAAGGCTACGAAGCCGACGCCGAACGCGATCGCGAGGAGGAGGAAGACCCACTTCGCCTTGCGGCGAAGCTTGGGGAAGAACATCAGGTCTTCGACGCTCGACGAACTACGCTGCGCGCGCGAGCGCGATGTCTTGCGGCGCTGTGCCTGTGTTCGTGCCATCGAGTGGACTCTCCTTGGACCTCGGGGGCGGGCGACTCTGTACGCTCCGCGACTGTGGAGGATACCGGGAAAAACGGGGCCCACCCCTTCCCTAAGATCGAACTGCATGTTCATCTCGAGGCCACGGTGCGGCCGGAGACCCTCCTCAAGATCGCCGGCCGCAACGACTTCGCCCTTCCGGCCGACACGCCGGAGGGCATCCGCGATCTCTATCGCTACCGGAACTTCGACCACTTCATCGAGGTCTGGATCCTGACTACGAACGCGCTCCAGACGGCGGCGGACTTCCACCAGGTCGTCGTCGACTACGCGGCCGAGGCGAAGAAGCACGGGGCGGTCTATGTCGAGGGGATCTTCTCTCCGATCGAGCGCACATGGCGCGGCGTCTCCTGGGACGCCCTCTTCTCGGGCTACTGCGACGGCGCCCAGGAAGCGCTGGAGCTGCACGGCGTCGAGGTGCTGCTCACCCCCGACGTGACCCGAGGGGCGCCGGTCGACGACGGTTTCGAGCTTGTCCGCCAGGCGGCGAGGTACAAGGAGCGCGGCATCGTCGGCATCGGGCTCGGCGGTGAGGAGGCGCTCTACCCGCCGGAGAAGTTCACCGACGTCTTCGCGCTCGTCCGCGACGAGGGGTTCGGCTCCGTGCCGCACGCGGGCGAGGTCGCGGGCCCGGAGTCGGTTCGCGGCGCCCTGGACGCCCTCCATGCCGACCGCGTTCGCCACGGCATCCGGGCTGTCGAGGACCCCGTGCTCCTCGAGGAGCTCGCCGAACGTCGCGTCGTGCTCGACGTCACGCCGCTCTCCAACCTGCGTACGGGAGTCGTCGCCTCGCTGGACGAGCACCCGCTGCCGGAGCTGGTCGCGGCCGGGATCCCGTGCACGGTCTCAACCGACGATCCCGAGATGTTCGACACGGACCTCACGCGCGAGTACGACGCAGTGCTATCGATCGGGGTCGACCCGAAGACCCTCTACGAGGCCGGGGTCGAGGGCGCGCTCTGCAGCGGCGAGACGCGCGCGCGGCTACGGGAGATCGGCGAGGCCTACGACTGGTCGGCCGTGGGCGCCGAGGCCAGGGCCTAGCTGTCGGTCCCGACGAGCGGCGCGCCGATCAAGCCGCGCTCGCGCCAGCGTTTCTCGAAGAACACCGCTGCCCAGATCGAGCCCTCGTAGAGGATGAGGAGTGGGATCGTCTCGAAGACGAGCGATACGGGATCGACGGTCGGAAGGAGCGCCGCGCCGACGATGACGATGGCGATGCCGATGCGACGGTTCCGGCGCAGAGTCGCTGACGTGAGCACGCCGAGCCGCACGAGCGCGAGGACGAAGATCGGGAGGTTGAAGACGAGCCCGATGGCGAGCAGTGTGTACGCGACGAACGAGTAGTAGTAGCTCGCCCGGATCTCGATCTGGAAGAACTCGTCGTTGTACGTGGTCAGGAAGTTGAGGGCGCGGGGGAGCACGATGTAGTAGCCGAAGGACACGCCCAGTGCGAAGAGCGCAGTGGCGAGCAGTACGAAGACCGCGACGATTCGCTGGGCGTTCTCCTGAAAGGCGGGCGCGAGGAAGCTCCAGAGCTGCCAGAGGACGACGGGCAGCGCGATCGCGATCGCGGCGATGAAGACGACCTTGACGGTCGTGAAGAACGGCTCCGTGACGCCGAACGTGACGAGCTGACCGTCGCGGGCTGCGGGCAGGGGCTGTGCCAGCCAGCGGAGGATCTCGTCGTTGAAGATGTACGCGCCGGCGAATGCGGCGATCACGGCGAGGATCGAAACGATGAGGCGCGACCGAAACTCGTCGAGGTGCTCGACGAGCGTGACGCTGTCCTCGTGCCTTAGACGACGCGGGAGCCGCGCCATGGCCGCGGGTTAGGCGTTCTCGCTCTTCGGCTGCGACTGCGGCTGCTGCGCGGGGGCCTCGGTCGTGGAGGCCTGCGTCGCGGGCGTGGGAGTCGGGGTCAGCTCCTTGGCCTCCGGCTCACTTGTGGTGACGGCTTCCTTGAACTCCCGCATGCCGCGTCCCAGGGAGCGCCCCATCTCTGGCAGCCGCTTGGCTCCGAAGAGGAGGAGCAGCACGACGAGGATGATGATTATCTCAGGCCATCCGAGGGGACCCATGCATCGATGGTAGCACGGTGGCCTGGCAGGGGGACCGGGGGACAAGTCGCTACACTGAAGGTGTCACAAGCGTCCGGTTTCAGGCCAATGCGCCCCACTGAAAGGCTGTTACGAACTTGGCTTTGCTCGAGATCAAAGACCTGCATGTCGCCACCGAGGACGGCACAGAAATCGTCCGTGGAGTCGACCTTCACGTGGACACGAACCAGGTGCACGCGATCATGGGCCCGAACGGGTCCGGCAAGTCCACCCTCGCCTACGCACTCGCCGGTCACCCCGCCTACGAGATCACCGGCGGCGACATCCTCATGGACGGCGAGAGCATCGTCGACATGGGAGCGGACGAGCGCGCGCAGCGCGGCCTCTTTCTCGCCTTCCAGTACCCGCATGCGGTTCCGGGCGTCACCGTGGCGAGCTTCCTTCGCTCCGCCGTCAATGCGGTTCGCAAGGCCAGGGCCGGCGGCGAGGACGACCCGGTCAAGATCCCCGAGTTCCGTAAGGACCTGACGGCGGCCATGGAGATGCTCAAGGTGCCGAAGGAGATGTCGGGCCGCTATCTCAACGACGGCTTCTCGGGCGGAGAGAAGAAGCGCGTCGAGATCCTGCAGATGGCGATGCTCAAGCCGCGGATCGCGGTTCTGGACGAGACCGACTCCGGTCTCGACATCGACGCCCTCCGCATCGTCGCGGGCGGCGTCAAACAGCTCGTCGGCGCGGACATGGGCGCCCTCGTGATCACGCACTACCAGCGGATTCTCGGGTACATCAAGCCGGACTTCGTGCACGTCTTCGTCGATGGGCGTATCGTGGAGGAAGGCGGACCGGAGCTCGCGCAGAAGCTCGAGGCCGAGGGCTACGAGGCCTTCACGCCGGCCGCCGCCGGAGGTGTTGAGTAGTGGCAACGTCCGAAACCCAGGTCGTCAGGGAGCTCGGCAACGAGTACGCCTACGGCTTCCACGACCCCGAGGAGTACTTCTTCAAGTCCGGCCGGGGGCTGAACCCCGAGGTCGTGGCGATGATCTCGGAGCACAAGAACGAGCCTGACTGGATGCGCAAGCGCCGCCTGAAGGCGCTCGAGTACTTCCGTGCCCGTCCGCTCCCGAAGTGGGGCGGGAAGCTCGACGAGATCGACTTCGAGAACATGTACTACTACATCCGGCCGACCGAGAAGCAGGCGAAGTCGTGGGAAGACCTGCCGGCCGACATCAAGAACACGTGGGACCGGCTCGGCATCCCCGAGGCCGAGAAGAAGTACCTCGCCGGCGTGGGCGCGCAGTACGAGTCCGAGGTCGTCTACCACAAGCTCAAGGAGGACCTCGAGAGCCAGGGCGTGCTCTTCCTCGACATGGACTCCGCCCTGCGGGAGCACGAGGAGCTCGTCAAGGAGTACTTCGGCACCATCATTCCGGCGAACGACAACAAGTTCGCGGCGCTGAACTCGGCCGTCTGGTCAGGCGGCTCTTTCATCTACGTGCCGCCGGGCGTCAAGATCGAGATGCCGCTCCAGGCCTACTTCCGCATCAACGCGGAGAACATGGGCCAGTTCGAGCGCACGCTGATCATCGTCGACGAGGACGCCTACGTGCACTACGTCGAGGGCTGCACCGCCCCCATCTACACGACCGACTCGCTCCACTCGGCGGTCGTCGAGATCATCGTCAAGCCGGGCGGGCGCTGCCGCTATACGACCATCCAGAACTGGTCGCAGAACGTCTACAACCTCGTCACCAAGCGCGCCGTCGCGTACGAGAACGCGACCATGGAGTGGGTCGACGGGAACCTCGGCTCGAAGCTGACGATGAAGTACCCGGCCATCTGGCTGATGGGCGAGGGCGCTCATGGCGAGGTGCTCTCGATCGCATTCGCGGGTGAGGGGCAGCATCAGGATGCGGGCGGCAAGTGCGTCCACGTGGCGCCGAACACCACCTCCGTGATCACGTCGAAGTCGATCTCGAAGGACGGCGGGCGCGCGAGCTACCGCGGCCTCCTCGAGGTGGCGAAGGGCGCGCACGGCAGCAAGTCGAAAGTCGTCTGTGACGCGCTCATCCTCGACGAGGACTCGCGCTCCGACACGTATCCGTACATCCGCATCGACGAGAACAAGGTCGACATCGGCCACGAAGCGACGGTCTCGAAGATCGGCGAGGAGCAGCTCTTCTACCTGATGAGCCGCGGGATTCCCGAGCACGAGGCGGCGGCGATGATCGTGTCCGGCTTCGTCGAGCCGATCACCAAGGAGCTTCCCCTCGAGTACGCGGTCGAGATGAACCGTCTGATCCAGCTGCAGATGGAGGGGTCTGTCGGTTGATCGAACGCGTTGACTTCATCGGCATCCCCTCGCGGGACGCCGAACGGTCGCGCGCGTTCTACGTCGAGACGCTGGGTCTCCGGCCCGACGACAAGGCGCGCTTCGAATTCTGGATCGGCGAGACCTGCTTCGGCATCTGGGAGCCCGAGCGCATAGGCATGGAGTTCACGCCGCAGAAGAACGCGCATCCCGCCCTCCAGGTCGACGACGTGGCAAAGCGAAGGGCTGAGCTCGAAGCGAAGGGCGTCGACTTCGAAGGCGAGATCTACGACACCGGGGTCTGCCAGATGGCCTTCTTCACGGATCCGGACGGAAACGACCTGATGCTGCACCGGAGGTACGCGCCGTGAAGGCCGACCTACTAGAGCGCTACCAGGCGCTTCCGCTGCCGACGACGACCGACGAGCACTGGCGCTTCACCGACCTCCGCGGGTTCGACCCGGAGGCCTTTACGGCAAACGGGGCGAGCAGCGTCGAGCGGGCGAGCGGGATGCTCGACGTCGACGCGGCCGCGATCGCCCACGTGAGCGAGGGCGGAATCGAGATCGAGCGCGCGCCCGAGGGCGTTGTGTTCGAGCTCCTCGAGAACGACCCGCTGCTCGGCACGCTGGTCGGGACGGACGAGAAGTTCGCCGCGCACAACGCGGCCGAGTGGAAGAACGGCCTCCTCGTGCGCGTGCCCAGGGGCGTCGAGCTGGAGAAGCCCCTCTACGTCCGCATCGTCAACTCGATCGAGGGCGGCGCAATCTTTTGGCGCCTGCTCGTGGTCGCCGAGGAGGGCAGCCGTTTTTCCTTCATCGAGGAGTACGTCTCCGAGACGCCTGAGCTCGCCGGCTACTCGAACGCGGTGACGGAGCTCTTCGTCGAGCAGGGCGCCAAGCTGGAGTACGTGTCCATCCAAAGCCTCTCCCCCGAGACGTGGCATTTCGCTTCCCATCGGGCGCAGGTCGGCCGCGACGCCGAGCTCGACTGGGTCGCGGGCGGGTTCGGCTCGAAAAAGGGCAAGGTGCGGATCGAGAACGACCTCGCCGGGCAGGGTGCGACCTCCCGTGTGACCGGCGCCTACTTCGCGGACGGCGACCAGCACCTCGACTACGACACGCTGCAGTCGCATCTCGCGCCCTCGACGACTTCCGACTTCGCGTTCAAGGGTGCGCTCCGTGACCATGCGACGGCGGTCTGGCGCGGCATGATCCGCGTCGCCGAGGACGCCCAGAAGACGAACGCCTACCAGGAGAACCGCAACCTGCTCCTCTCCGACCAGGCGCACGCCGACTCGATCCCGGGCCTGGAGATCGAGGCGAACGACGTGCGCTGCACCCACGGCGCGACCGTGAGCCAGGTCGACCGCGACGAGCTCTTCTACTGCATGGCCCGCGGCCTTTCTCGTGGCGAGGCCGAGCGCCTGATCGTGCGCGGCTTCTATCAGGAGATCTTCGACCGCATCGAGTTCGAGCCGGTGCGGGAAGCGCTCCAGTCGGCGCTCGAAGCCCGCATCCCGGAATAGGCTTCCAGCCCCTCGGTACGATGAGAGCGTGGCTGTAAGCACCACGCCGAAGCTCGATGCGCGCAAGCTGCGCGAGGATTTCCCGATCTTCGAGCAGCGGACCCACAACCACCCGCTCGCCTACCTCGACACCGCCGCGTCCGCGCAGAAGCCGCGCGCCGTCCTCGAGGCGATGACGCGCTTCTACGAGACCTCGTACGCGAACATCCATCGTGGCGTCTACGACCTCGGCGAGCGCGCCACCGAGGCCTATGAAGGGGCCCGCGAGAAAGCGCGCGCCTTCGTGAACGCGGAGTCGACTCGCGAGGTCGTGTTCACGCATAACGTCACGGCGGCGCTCAACCTCATCGCCTATGGCTGGGGGTTCGACAACCTCGGGCCCGGCGACCTCGTCGTCGTCACCGAGATGGAGCACCATTCCAACTTCGTCCCGTGGCAGTACGTCGCCGGACGCACGGGCGCGGAGTTTGCGGTCGTGCCGGTGGACGAGAACGGCAAGCTACAGCTCGATGAGCTCGAGGCCATCGCCGCGCGAGGCAACGTCAAGGTACTCGGCTGCGCTCACGTCTCGAACTCGCTCGGCTCTGTCAATCCCGTCGAGCGGCTCATCGCGTGGGGGCACGATCAGGGCGCGATCGTCGTCGTCGACGGCGCGCAGGCCGTCCCGCACCGGGCGGTGGACGTGCAGGCGCTCGGGGCCGACTTCTACGCGTTCACGGGCCACAAGATGTGCGGGCCGACCGGGATCGGCGTCCTCTGGGGACGCGCGGAGCACCTCGAGGCGATGTCCCCCTTCGAGCTCGGCGGCCACATGATCCGCAAGGTCACCGTCGGGCGGACGACGTGGAACGAGCTTCCGCACAAATTCGAGGCCGGCACCGCTCCGATCGCCGAGGCGGTCGGGCTCGGCGCGGCGATCGACTACCTCGGCGGGATCGGGCTCGAGGCGGTCGAGCGCTACGAGCGGGAGCTCCTCGACTACGCGCTGCCGAAGCTGGAAGCGCTCGAGGGCATCCGCGTCTTCGGTCCTCCGGCCGACCGGCGCGCGGGGATCGTCTCCTTCGAGGTCGAAGGCGTCCACCCGCACGACGTTGCGCAAATCCTCGACTGGGAGGGCGTCGCCGTCCGTGCGGGCCACCACTGCAACCAGCCCCTGATGGCGAAGCTGGGCGTGCCGGCGACGACGCGCGCGAGCTTCTACCTCTACACGGTTCCCGAGGAGATCGACCGGCTCGTTGCGGGTATCGAGAAGGCACGTAAGGTGTTCTCATGAGCAGCGAGCTCGAAAGCCTCTATCGCGAAGTCATTCTCGACCACTACAAAAACCCGCGCGGCCACGGGGTGATCGAGGGCGCAGACGTCGAAGCGGAGGGGCAGAACCCGCTCTGTGGCGACGAAGTCTCGATCTTCGTCAGCTTCGACGGAGACAAGATCCAAGACGTCAAGTTCCGCGGCCGGGGCTGCGCGATCAGCCAGGCGTCGACCTCCATGCTCATGGAGATGGTCAAGGGCCGAACCGCGGAGGAGGTCGCCGGCATGTCGAAGGAAGAGCTCCTGGACGAGGTCGGCATCCCGCTCACGCCGGTGCGACTGAAGTGCGCGCTGCTCGGCCTCGGAGTCTTGAAGCTCGCGCTGCACAAGGGCAAGGGCACCGCGCTCCCCGAGGAGTGGGCGGGCCTGGCTCAGGACCTCGAGCTGAAATAGCGCTTTGGCTGAGTTGACCGTCGGCCCGGTCGAGGAGCTGCCGCCCGGGGAGGTGAAGATCGTCCGCGCGGGAGAGCTCGCAATCGGCGTCTACAACCTGAACGGCGACTACTACGCGATCGAGGATCGCTGCTCGCACGACGACGGCCCGCTCGCGGAGGGTGACTTCGACGTCGAGGCCGGCGTCGCCATCTGCCCGCGGCACGGCTCCGAGTTCGACGTGCGCACCGGTCGCCCGCTCAGCCTTCCGGCCTACCAGCCGGTGGAGACCTTCGAGGTCTTCGTCGAGGACGGTGTGGTCAAGGTCCGCATCTAGCGTTCGTCCTGAGCGGCTCGCTATTATCGAATCACCACGGAAAGGAGGTGGTCCGATCTTGATAAGTGACTGTTCGGGCAGTGGAGGTAATCGCAGGTAGGGGCGTGTCCCCAAGACCTACGGGGAATCGCCTAGCCAGCGTGGGGGACCAAGAACCACCCAGCGCCCCTGCCTAATCCAGGCGATCTACTGTCTTCCAGGGCGGCCTCCGGGTCGCCCTGGTCGCTTTAACTCCGCGCGGTCGCGCGGCGCAGCATCTCGTCGAGCCCGATCGGCTTCACGCCCAGGGCCTCGACCGCGGGGCCGATATCCGTCACGTTGTCCTCGAACTCGAGCATCGCGACGCCGTCTCGCGCGCCGCGCAGGGGCGGGAGCAGCGAGCCGAGGGCTGCACCGGCTTTGAGAAGCCCGGTCGGCATCTGAAAAGCGAGGCGCTTCTTGTCCAGCGCCCGCCGGATGCGCTCGTTCAGCTCGGCGAAGGTGACGACGTCGGGGCCGCCGAGCTCGAATGTTTCGTTCACGGCCGCCGGCGTCGAGAGCGCCTTCGTGAAGAAGGCGGCCACGTCCTCGACCCAGATCGGCTGCAGCCTCTTCGTCCCGACGACCGGAGTGACGGGCGAGTAGCGGACGAGCCACACGAGGCCCGGCAGCATGCCGCCGTCGCGCCCGAAGATGAAGCTCGGCCGGAAGATCGTGTGCTCGATTCCCGAGCCGGCGACCTCGTGCTCCTCCACCCACTTCGCGTGGTAGTAGGGGGCGAGATCCTTGCTGCGCTCGCTTGCGCCGAGTGCGCTCATGAGGACGAAGCGCTTGACGCCCGCTTCCTTGGCCGCGCCGACGAGGTCGCGCGTGCCCTGCTCCATCACGCGCCTGAACGCGTCGGGCTTGGAGAACGGGGGCAGCGCGACGAGGTGGACGACCGTCTCAGCGCCCTCGGCGGCCCGGCGGAGGCTCTCGGCATCCGTCATGTCGCCCTGGACGAGCTCGCAGCCCCAGGACTTGAAGCGCTCCTGTTTCTCCGGCCGCCGCGCGAGCACGCGAACCGGCATGTCCTCCGCGCGGAAGGCATGGACGACGTGACCCCCCACGAACCCCGTCCCCCCGACGACGAGGACGCTCATTCGAAATTTCTCCAGTAGCGGCTCGGCGTAGGTCCGGCCTGGCCCTGGTACTTGGAGCCGAGCAGCGCGGCGCCGTAGGGGTGCTCCGCCGGCTCGGTCAGCTGCACGAAGGAGAGCTGGCCGATTTTCATGCCGACGTAGAGCGTGATCGGGAGGTTGGCGACGTTCGAGAGCTCGAGCGTCACATGGCCGTCCCAGCCCGGATCGATGAAGCCGGCCGTCGAGTGGATCAGGAGACCGAGCCTCCCCAGCGAGCTCTTGCCCTCGAGGCGCGCGACGAGATCGTCCGGAAGCCGGATGCGCTCGAGCGTCGAGCCGAGGACGAACTCCCCGGGGTGGAGGATGAAGGGCTGCTCGTCGTCCGCCACCTCCACGAGCTCGGTGAGGTCCTCCATGGGCTCCTTGACGTCGATGTACGGATAGCGAGAGTTGCGAAAGACGCGGAAGAGCCGGTCGACGCGCACGTCCACGCTGGACGGCTGGAGGAGCTCGTCGGCATACGGATCGATGCCGATGCGGCCCTCTTCGAGCAGCCGGCGGATGGTGCGGTCGGAGAGAACCATGGGCTTCGCTGCAATGTATAAGCTCACGATCCATGGCCACGACACGAGCAATCGACCTCAAGACCGAGATCCCCGGGCCGCGCAGCAAGGAGATCCTCGACCGTAAGGCCCGCGTCATCGCAGAGCCACTTTCGATCTACCTCCCGATCGTGATCGAGGAGGCACACGTCGCGACGATCACTGACGTCGACGGCAACACCTTCATCGACTTCACGGGCGGCGTCGGCTGCCTGAACGTCGGCCACTCGAACCCGCGCGTCGTCGAGGCGGCGAAGGAGCAGATCGAGCGCTTCACGCACACCGACTTCACGATCATCCCGTACGAGAACTACATCGCGCTCGCCGAGCGCCTGCTCGAGCTCGTCCCGATCGGCGGCGAGAAGCGGGCTGCCTTTTTCAACTCGGGCGCCGAGGCAGTCGAGAACGCGGTCAAGTTCGCGCGCTCCTACACGCGCCGGCCGGCCGTGATCGCCTTCGACGGAGGCTTCCACGGACGGACGCTGCTCGCGCTGAGCCTCACGTCGAAGACGCACCCGTACAAGGCCGGACTCGGCCCGTTTGCGCCCGAGGTCTACCGCGTCCCGTTCGACCACCTCGACGAGCTCGAGAAGGCGTTCAAGACCCGCATCGCGGCCGAGGAGGTGGCCGCGATCGTCTTCGAGCCGGTCCAGGGGGAGAGCGGCTTCATCGTCCCCTCGCAGGAGTTTGTCGAAGGCGTGCGCGAGATCTGCGACGCGAACGGGATCGTCATGGTCGCCGACGAGGTGCAGACGGGTTTCTGCCGCACGGGCAAGGTCTTCGCGATGGAGCACTTCGGCGTCGAGCCGGACCTGATAACGATCGCCAAGTCGATCGCAGCCGGCATTCCGCTCTCGGGCGTCGTCGGACGGGCGCCGATCATGGACGCGCCGGGAGACAGCGCGGTCGGCGGCACCTACGTGGGCAACCCCGTTGCGATTGCCGCCGCGCATGCCGTTCTCGACACCATCGCGGAGGATCGCCTGGTGGACCGCGCAATGGAGGTCGGAGACACGATTCGCTCCCGGATGGAGTCCTGGCGCGATCGCTTCGAGTTCGTCGCTGAGGTGCGCGGGCTCGGCGCGATGCTGGCCATCGAGCTGCGGCAAAACGGCGAGCCTGCGGCTGATCTCGCCACCGCGGTTGCCGACTCCGCCGCACGGCACGGCCTCCTCATCCTCAAGGCGGGCATCCACGGAAACTGCATTCGCGTGCTCGTTCCCCTCGTGATCGGCGATTCGGAGCTAGACGAGGCGCTGGGCGCCTGGGAAGAGGCGCTCGACGAAGCCTCCGCATAAGGCCCGGTGGGAGCGGGCATCATCCCGCAACGATGATCGGGGAGCTGCTCGCGGGACGATATGAGCTGCAGGATGTCGCCGGGTCGGGTGGGATGTCGAGCGTCTACAGGGCTCGCGACACCGTGCTCGAGCGCACGGTGGCGATCAAGATCCTGCACGAGCACTACTCGGACGACCCCGAGTACGTCGAGCGCTTCCGCCGTGAGGCGCGCGCGCTCGCGCAGCTGAATCACCCGAACATCGTCACGGTCATCGACCGCGGCGAGTTCGAGGGGCGGCAGTTCATCGTCTTCGAGCACGTCGAGGGCGAGAACCTCAAGGAGCTCGTCGACCGCGAGGCGCAGCTCCCGGTCGACCAGGCGCTCGCACTCGTCCATCAGGTGGCGCGGGGCCTGGCGTTCGCGCACGAGCATGGCGTCGTGCATCGCGACGTGAAGCCGCACAACGTCCTCATCGACACAGACGGGGTGGCCAAGGTGACGGACTTCGGCATCGCGCGCTCGCTCGAGCCGGCGGACGGCCTCACCGAGACTGGCACGCTTCTCGGCACGAGCGAGTACATCGCCCCGGAGCAAGCGAGCGGGCGCCGCGTCGACGAGCGCTCCGACCAGTACTCGCTCGCCACGGTCCTCTACGAGCTTCTCACCGGGGCGCCGCCGTTCACCGGCGACAACTTCATGGCCGTGGCGATGAAACACGTTCAGGAGCCCGTGCCGAGCGTGCGCGAAGCCCGGCCGGATGTCTCGCCGCGGCTGGACGCGATCGTCTCCCGCGCGATGGCGAAGCGGCCCGAGGACCGTTTCCCGACCACCGAGGCGATGATGGCGGCCCTCGAGGCCGCGCGCACCGACACCGACGGCGCCCTTGTTCCGGCTCCGGTCACGACGCCCGACGAGGGGGTGACCGAGAGCAGGCCGGATCCCGGGCCGCTTCCGCCTTCGATCCAGCGCTCGCGGAAGCGCTTTCCGCTCCCGATTCTCATCGGGCTGATCCTGGTCGGGGTGGCAGCGCTCGTGATCGCACGCGGCGGGACGGACTCGCTCACCGGGAACGGCGGAGGTGGCGGCGGTGGCGGCGACCGCGTTCGTCTCGTGGCGCTGAGCGACTTCGATCCGAGCGGGGATGACACGGAGCACCCCGAGGCTGTGCGGGCGGCGACAGACGGCAGCGCGACCACGTACTGGACGACCGAGAGCTACTCGAGCTTCGACAAGTCGGGTGTCGGAATCGTGCTCGACGCGGAGAGCGGCGCCACTCTCTCCGAGTTGACCGTGACGACCGACGCGCCGGGCTACACGGCGGTGATCGAAGCCTCGAACCGCTCCGATGGCGGTTTCAAGGTCGTATCCGCCAGCCAGACGGTCGAGGAGCAGACGACCTTCGACCTCGAGGGCGGGGACTACCGCTACTACCTCATCTGGATCACGAGCCTCGACGGCCATGCCCACGTGAACGAGGTGCGAGCCAGGAGCTAGCCTAGTAACAGACTGTTACTAGGCCTGATTCGTCACATTTCGTGGCACCTCGGGTTCGCCGGATTCCGCGTTGCCAAACGCTTTCCTTCCGATCGCGATCAAGTGACAGACTGCTACCTGGCGAGTTTCGGGTGCAAATGGGGGAGCACTCTCGTGCGCCGGCGGCTAGGCCGCGCGGCCCCCTAGTACTTAAGGCGGGCGCGGCGATCGCGGCGCTCGAGGGCGAGCTCGACCAGGCGGTCGAGGAGCTCGGCGTACGGAATCCCCGAGGCTTCGAAGAGCTTCGCGTAGACGCTCGTCGGCGTGAAGCCGGGGATCGTGTTCAGCTCGTTCACGACCACGTCTCCGTTCTCGCGAACGAAGAAGTCGACGCGGGCCATGCCCTCGCAGTCGCTCGCCCCGAAGGCGGCGACCGCCAGCTCCTGCACCCGGGCAATCGTGCGCTCGTCGAGGCGCGGTGGGACGACGAGCTCCATGCCGCCCTCGTCGTATTTCGCGGAGAAGTCGTACCAGTCGGACGAGAGCGGGACGATCTCGCCAGGAATCGACGCGATCGGCGCCTCGTTCCCGAGCACGCTGCACTCCACCTCGACGCCCGCGACGAATTCCTCGAGAAGGATCTTCTCGTCGTGCTCGAGCGCGAGATCAATCGCCGCTCCGAGCTGCTCCGGCTCCTTCACGATCGAGATGCCGACGCTCGAGCCGAGCCGGGCCGGCTTCACGACCACGGGGAACCCGAACGGGTTCTCGACGCGGTCGCGGTGGCGGTCGAGGACGGTGACGCTGTCCACGACGGGCACACCCTTGTCGCGCATCACCGCCTTGAAAAGATCTTTGTCCATGCAGAGCGCCGAGGCGGTGACGCCGGCGCCGACGTAGGCGACGTCGGCGAGCTCGAGGAAGCCCTGGACCGTGCCGTCCTCACCGAAGGGGCCGTGGAGGACGGGGAAGACCACGTCTACGCCCTCGAAAGGCGAGGGCGAGCGGCCCGCGGGGACGGGCAGCGTCTCGCCGCCTTCGCCGATGCGGCGCTGCCCCTCCGCGGCCCCGAGCTGCCAGCTTCCGTCCTGGCCGATCTCGACGGCGCGGACGTCGTAGCGCTCGGGGTCCAGGGCATCGACGACGGAGCGCGCCGACGCGACCGAGATGTTGTGCTCGCTCGAGCGCCCGCCCATGATCACCGCCACCCGCATTCGGGCCATCGGCTCAGAACTTACAAACGAAGATGGCGACCGTGCTGCCCGACGGGGCGTCGCTGCCGCCGGCGGGATCCTGGTCCTGGACGATGTTGTCCTGGTTCGGGTCGCCGCAAGCGACGTTCTGCACGTCGACCTTGAACCCGTTTGCCTTGAGGTCGTCGATGGCCACCTGCTTGTCCTGGCCGACCTCGTCGGGAACGGTCGTCGTGCTCGGGCCGCTCGAGACCGTGATGGTGACCGTGGAGCCCTTGGTCGCTGGGGTGCCTCCGTCGGGACTCTGGTCGGAGACGATGCCCTCCGGGGTCGAATCGGATGGAGCGCTGGTGGACGAGACCTGGAAGCCCGCCTGCTCGAGCGTGGTCTTCGCGTCGTCCTCCGACATTCCGACAACGTTCGGCACGGCAACCTGCTTGGCGCCCCGGGAGACGTCGAGGACGATCTCGGTGCCCTCGACCACCTGCTCCCCTGCGGGCGGGTCCTGCGAGATGACCTTCCCGACCGGCTTCGGGGAGAAGACCTCGTGTTTCGTCGTTTTCAGATTGACGTCGTTCAGCGCCTGGACGGCGTCGCCGTAGTTCATCCCGACCACATCCGGGACAGAGGTCTTCGGCGGCCCCGTAGAGACGAGCAGCGTCACCCGGTCGCCCTTTTGGATGCGCGTGCCGGGGTCGGGGTTCTGGTCGAACACCCGGTCTTTCTCGGCGTCCGGGTTGGCCGCGCGCTGGACTTTGGGATCGAGCCCGGCGTTCTCGATCAGGGTCACCGCGGCCTCCTCCTTCAGGCCTTCGACGTTCGGTACCGCTACGGGCTCATTTGCGGCGAGCTGGTCCTGGATCTGCGAGAAGACGTACCAGCCGGCGATTCCGGCTGCGGCCAGGAGGAGCAGGACCAGGAGCCACGGAGCCCAGCGGCGCCGCTTTCTCGGAGGCTCGTCGTAGTAGCCGGGCCCGTACGGTGGAGGCGGCCTTCGCGTGGTCGGCGGCGGGCCTCCCGGTGTCGTGACGGCAGTCCCCGCAAGAACCTCCGTGGAGCCGCCGTCCCCCACGAGCGCCGCTCCCGCCAGGAGGGCGGTGGCCGCCTCCGATGTCTCCGGCGCGAGCGGAAGCCCAGCCTCGACCCGGTGTAGGTCCTCGGAGAACTCCTCGGCGGTCTGGTAGCGGTCCTCGGGATTCTTCGAGAGCGCGCGCAGGACGACCGCGTCGAGCTCGTCCGGGATCTCTAGGCGGATCTTGGAGGGCGGCTTGGGCGGGTCGTTCAGGTGCTTCATCGCGATCTCGATCGCCGAGTCACCGTTGAAGGGCACCTTCCCCGTCAGCATCTCGTAGAGGACGATTCCGGCGGAGTAGAGGTCGGAGGACGCCGTCACGGGCGCTCCGCGCGCCTGCTCGGGAGAGAGGTACTGCGCGGTGCCCATGATCGAGCCGGCCTCCGTCATCTGCGACGCGCCGGCGCGCGCAATGCCGAAGTCCGTCACCTTCAACCGTTCGCCGATGAGGATGTTGTGCGGCTTGATGTCGCGGTGGATGATCCCGTGCCGGTGCGCGAAGCGGAGCGCGTCGAGGATCTCGTGGGTGTACGCGAGCGCTTGCGCGATGGGAAGCGGGCCGCGCGTCATGATGAGCTCCTTGAGGCTCCGACCCTCGATCACCTCCATGGCGATGTAGTAGGTGCCCTCGGCCTCGCCGCGGTCGTATACCGAGACGATGTTCGGATGTGATAGGGCCGCGGCCGACTTGGCCTCGCGGCGGAAGCGCTCGATGAAGAGGTCGTCGTTCGCGTAGCGGTCGTTCAGGATCTTGATCGCGACCCGGCGGCCGAGGTCCTCGTCCTCGGCCAGGTAGACGTTCGCCATTCCGCCTGCGCCGAGCTTGCGGACGATGCGGTAACGACCGTCGAAAAGGGTGTTGATGAGCGTGTCGGAGCTCGACATCTGCGACCTAGCCTAGGTACTTCAGCGCAGGAGCGCTTCGATTATCTCCTTGGCGATCGGAGCGGCAGTCGCGCCGCCGGTGCCGCTCTGGTTGGAGAGCGCAACGGCAACGGCAACCTGCGGGTCCTGGGCCGGGGCGAAGGCGATGAACCATGTGTCGTTCTCTCCCGTGCGCCCGGTCTCAGCGGTCCCCGTCTTGCCGGCGACCTGCACGCCGGGAATCTGGGCCGCTACGCCGGTCCCGCCCTGAACCACCGCGGTCATCATGGCGGTCAGCTCGGCTGCCGTCTGCGGCTTCATCGGCTCCTTCCAGGTGTCCGCCTCGGACTGCTGGATGACCTTGCCGTCGGGATCGAGGATGCGGTCGACGAGCGTCGGCTGCATGATCGTGCCGTCGTTTCCGACTGCGGCCGCGACGAGCGCCATCTGGAGAGGCGTCACCTGGAGGCGCTCCTGCCCGAAGGCGAGACGGCCTGGGTCGACGGCGTTCGGATCTTTCGGGTCGTAGAGGTGACCGTTCTGGTAGAGACCGCTCACCGAGATCTCGTCCGACGGAAGCTCGATTGGCGGCTTTTCGTAGAAGCCGAACTTCTTCGCCTGGTCGATGATCGCGCGCGCTCCGAACCGCTTCCCGACCTCGCAGAAGACCGCGTTGATGGAATTCTCGAGAGCCTCGGCGAACGTGACCGTGCCGAACACCTCGGGCCCGTTCTGGTCGGCGAAGTTCAGGACCTTCTTGCCGTACTCGATGCAGTAGCCGGGGTCCTCAAACGTAGTCGACGGCGTCACCTTGCCGGATTCGAGCGCCGCTGTCGCCGTCACGACCTTGAAGATCGAGCCGGGGATGAAGAGCCCCTGGGACACGCGGTCGAGGAGCGGCGCCGCGGGAGTGCAGGGCGCCCCGGCCGCGTCCCGCTGGATCTGGCCGAAGTGGCCCTCGACGAGGTTGGGGTCGTAGGTCGGCTGAGAGGCCCAGACGAGCACCTTGCCCGTCTTCGGGTCGAGCGCGACAGCGCCGCCACAGTGACCGGCGAGGGCGTCCTGCGCCGTCCGCTGTGCCTTCGCGTCGATCGTAGTGACGACGTCGTTCCCACGCTGGGTGATCCCCCGGAGCTTGTCGAGCGTATTGTTGAGGAGGGTGTCGAGGTTCGCGTTCGAGCCGGTGAGGTAGTCGTTCATCGACTCCTCGAGCCCGGTGCGGGACCGCTCGATGGTCGAGTAACCGACCGGACGGGCCGCGAGCTCGTTCGTCGGATAGGTGCGGAGGTACCAGGTGCGTCCGAGCTGTTTCCTCCGCACCTTCTGGTTCCTCGCGAAGGGGGTTTTTCCGTCCGAGGCGAGGATGGAGCCGCGGTCGATTGTGAGCTGCTGGAGGATCAGCTGCGGGTTCCCCTGCCGTGCTTCCAGGTCGGGCGCTTTCCAGAGCCAGTACGTCGTCATGAGAATGAGCGCGACGAAGAGGCCGACGAGGACGAAGAAGAGCTTGCGGACCTGCGCGTTCACGATCTCTCTCGATTCACGCGGTCGGAGATCATGAGGAGCAGGGCGAGGATCCCGAAATTCGCGACGACGCTCGACCCGCCGTAGGAGACGAAGGGCAGCGTAATGCCGGTCAGGGGGATCAGGCCGCTGACGCCGCCCATGATGATGAACGCCTGGATCCCGATCGCGGCCGTGAGGCCGGCCGCGAGGAGCTTCGAGAAGCCGTCAGAGGCCTGCAGCGCGATCTTGAAGCCCCGGTAGCAGAACACGACGTAGAGGAGGACGAGGCCCGCCGCTCCGGCAAGGCCGAGCTCCTGGGCGATGCCCGCGTAGATGAAGTCCGTCTCCAGGTAGGGGATGTACGTGTTCCCCTCCGCTGTCAGCAGGACCCCGCGGCCGAGGCCCTGCCCGAAGAAGCCGCCGCCCGAGATCGCGTAGATCGACTGGGCGAGCTGGTACCCCTGGTCGTACACGGGGCAGGCGCTCGAAAACGTCCAGCTGCAGTCCAGCCAGATCGAGACCCGCTCCCGCACGTGGGGCGTCACGTGGTAGAGGGCGTATGCGCCCGCTGCGAAGAGCCCGAGCCCGACGACCACGTACTGCCAGCGCGCGGTCGCCACCCAGAGCATGGCGAGGAAGATCGAGAAGTAGAGGAGGCCGCCCCCGAGGTCGTTCGTCTGGAACAGGACGAGCATCGCTCCTCCCCAGATGACGAGCAGCGGGCCGAAGTGCTTCAGCGAGGGTATGCCGAAGCGGCCGGTTCCAATCGAGAGCATCTCGCGGTTGTCGCGCAGGTAGCCCGCGAGGAAGATGACCAGCAGGACCTTCGCGAACTCGCCCGGCTGGAAGACGATCCCGCCGATGCCGACCCAGAGATTGGCGCCGTTGATCGTTCGCCCGAAATGCGGGACAGCGGGCAAGGCCAGGAGGAGGATCGCCATCAGGCCGAGGATGTACTTGTAGCGGTCGAGCAACCGGTAGTCGCGCACGAAGACGACTAGGAGCGCGAACGCGGCGAGCCCGACGACGACCCAGAGCCCTTGGCGCAGGGCGAGGTCGGGGTCGATTCGGTAGATCATCGTCAGCCCCACCGCGGTCAGGAGCCCGCCGAGCGGAAGAAGGAACGGGTCCGCGTCCGGCAGCGCGAAGCGGAGGATCACGTGCGCTGCCACGAAGACGGCGAGGAAGAAGGCCGCGTACGAGAGGGACCCGGCCGAGACGACGTCCTGGCGGGCGATGTAGACGGCCGTGAACCCGGCCGCGGTCAGCAGGCCGACGAGGAGGAGGTTGACGAGCTCGCGATTGCGCAGCGTCAAGGCTAAGGAGATGCCTCTTGTTCGTACGGGTAGAGCTGGTCGCGCGCGGCGTCGTAGGAGGAGAGCTTGTGGTCGAGGAGTACGGCGCGCTCCGAGGGCGTGAGCTGAACGGCCTGGAGCTGGCTCACGTAACGCGGCCGGTAGAGGTGGACGCCGCCCCCGAGATCCCAGGGCAGGCCTTGGTATACGGCGACGTCTCCGTCCTCGTTCACGCCGATGAAGTTCGCCCGCGTGAGCGCCCAGAACGCGACCGCGAAGATGGCGGTCACGAAGGCCAGCCCGAGTGCGGCGAGCACCGCTCGGCGGCCCCAACGCGGTTCGCCGGCTGAGGCAGGAGCGGGACGCGGCGCCGGCTCCTCATCTCCGAGCGCCGGGCCCCATTCGCGCTCGGCGGCAGCGGCCGCCGCCATCCTCGGAGCCTCGAGGCCGGTGAGTGTGTCCTCGAGGTCCTCATCTTGGCCACGGCCGTTGCCGGAGGCGACCACCGTGTCCTCGAGCTCGCCCGGTCCTCCGGCTACCCGGAAAAGGACGACGGTGATGTTGTCCTCTCCTCCGGCCTTGTTTGCCGCCTTTACGAGCCCCTTCCCAGCCTGCTCGAGGTCGCTCGCCCGCGTCACGAGGTCGCGGATCTCCTCGTCGTCGACCATCGTGGTGAGGCCGTCTGAGCAGATGAGGAAGAGGTCATCGCTCTCGGCCGGGACCGTGAACGTGTCGACGTCGACCTCGCGGTCGGTGCCTAGGGCGCGGGTGATCACCGACCGCTGGGGATGGGCGTCAGCCTCCTCCGGGGTGATGCGCCCGCTCCGCACGAGGTCCGCGACGAGGGAATGGTCGTCGGTCAGCTGCTCGAACTTCCCGCCGCGCAGCCGATACGCGCGGGAGTCGCCGACGTGGCCGAGAACGAGCGCATCGGCGGCGACGAGTACAGCGGTGATCGTCGTTCCCATGCCCGACACCTGCGCGTCGCCTGCGGCACGCTCGTAGATCCGCCGGTTCGCCTCCTGGATGATCGCTGCGAGCCGCTCCTCGGGGTCGAGCTCGTCCGCGTCGTGGAACTCGCGGAAGGCGGCGGCTGCCAGGCGGGAGGCCACCTCGCCGGCCTGGGCCCCGCCCATGCCGTCGGCGACCGCGAACAGCGGGGGGTCGATGACGAAGGAATCCTCGTTTCGCCGCCGCTTGCGGCCGGGATCGGTGAATCCGGCTGTGTCGGTGACCTTCATCGCTCGAATCTGAGCTCCGTGTCGCCGATCTGGACGAGATCGCCGCGGTGGAGTTGCCGGCGGCCCTCGACGCGCTCGCCGTTCACGAAGGTGCCGTTCGTCGAGCCCAGATCAAGGATCCATACCCCGTCGCGCTGAGATTCGATCCGCGCGTGCTGCCCCGATGCGAACTCGTCGCCCTCGAGGGAGATCGTGTTGTCGCCGCTGCGTCCGACGGTCAGGGGTACCGGCCCCGCGTCGAAGGTCTTGCCGACCGCGACCGCCTTGCTGCGCTCAACGACCAGGCGCCCTGGGTCGGCGACCTGGTGGTCGGCGGCGAGCTGCGAGGGCGCGAGGATGAAGCTCTCCTGCGGCGCGACTTGCATGTCGCGGCCGGCCGAGCGCACCACGCGCCAGATGAAGACGTACAGCAGGATGAGGAAGGCGGCCTGAAGGGCCAGCAGGACCGGTTCGACGTTCATGACCTCTCGAACATGACTTCGGTTTGGCCGAGCACGATCCGGTCGTCATGTTCGAGCTTCGCGCGATCGGTGCGCTTGCCGTTCACTTCGATGCCGTTCGTCGACCCGAGATCGACGACGAACCAGTTGCCGTTCTCTCGCCGGACCTCCGCATGCCGGCGCGAGACGTTGGCGTCGTCCAGCGTGATGTCGCATTCGCGGGAGCGGCCGAGCACAACGACGTCGCGTGAGAGATCGTACGGCTTCCCGTCGACCTTGAGCCTCGCACGGGACTCGTGCGCCAGGCCGAGCTCCTGCGCTTCGGCGGCCGAGACCGCGGCCGTGGAGGAGGGAGGCGGCGCGAAGACCTTTGTCCCGCCCATGACGGGCTCGGGCGCATCCTTGGCGGGTTCGCCTTGCTCGCCAGGCGCCTGGACGAGCCGGGTGGCGATGCCAAACTCGCCCATGTCGAGATCCTCGTCCTCCTCCATGAGCACCTTGGGTGTGGAGAGGAGCGAATAGCCCTCGCGCCGCGCGTGCTCGGAGAGGTAGTCGGCGAGCTCGGTCAGGAGTGAGGCCTCGTACGTCGCGAACTGCTTGCGGTCGTTCGGGGCGAGGTAGAGGACGTACTCGTTGGGGACGTACACGCGCGAGATGGAGACGGTCTTGTGCTCGTCCATCTCCTTCGCGAGCTTGCGTGCCAGCTCGACCGGCTGCACGTGCGAGCGAAACGCACGCCCGAACACTCCCTCCACGAGTGATTCGATGCGGTGCTCGATGTTCCGCAGAACGCTCATGGCGGGCATTTTGACCTGAGCGGCCCGTCTAACGCGTACGGAGCAGCGGCAGCGCGAGGATCGCGGCGGCGAGCCAGACCCAGAGGACGAGCGGGAACGCGCCGACGGCGCCGCCGGTGGCGATGAGCGCCGCAGCGAGGAACGCGGAGCCCCAGACGGCGATTCCCCACAGGCCGCCGCTTCGCGCGAACGGGACGGCGACCGTGGCCGCGGCGAGAACGGCCGCTCCGATCCAGATCTCCGGGCTTGCCGCCAGATAATCCGTGAGCGCTGCGAGCGCCTCGCGTGGCGAGGACGTCGCGCGCAGGTCGAGCGACTTGCCCGTGCGGATGCCGGCGACGCTGGCGGCACAGAGCGCGGCCGCGGCTGCTAGGGCACCTCGGCGCAGGACTCCGCGCGCGTCCGAGAAGGCGATGGTGAGGAGCGGGAGCGCCTGGAAGGCCGCGAGCACGGGGCCCGCGAGGAAGAGGAAGCCGGAGCGAGGGTCGCGCCAGAAGACGGCGAGCCAGATCGCCGCGAAGACCGAGTAGACGACGGCGAGCCCGAGCGACGCATTCCCGAGGGGGAGGACGGGGACGGCCAGGGCGAGTGCCAGGCCGGCCGTGGGATTGAGGAGCGCGGCCATCGCGACGAGGGCGCCGAGGAGAAACGGCCAGCCGGCCGGGAAGAAGGGGACGAGCCAGGCCGCGGCTTCCGCGAAGAGTGCGGAGAGCGCTGCGTGGCCGGTCCGCTCGGCAAGCGTCGTCCGCGACGTCACGGCCCGCGGGTGTTCGCCAACCTCGCTCCACGCCATGCGCAGGCGTGCGGCGGCGTCCTTCGCGCCCGGCCGCCGGGACGGATCGGAGTCGAGCATTCGATCCACCGTCGCCGTCAGCGCGCGTGGGAGATCGGGGCGCAGCGACGCCAGACGCGGCGCGCCTTCCTGGACGCGCTTGGCGGTCTCGAGCGGCGAGAAGGACGAGAACGGGTGTCGGCCGGCCAGCGACTCCCAGAGGAGGACACCGACCGACCAGACGTCTGCGGCCCCGTTCGCCTCACGGCCGGCGAGGCGCTCGGGGGCGATGTACGCGAGGGTTCCGGGCACGTCCCCGGCCGCCGTCAGCGTCTCCGCCTCCTCGAACTGGGCGAGGCCGAAGTCGAGCAGGCGCACCGACAGCTCGTCGCAGTCCTCGACCATGACGTTTCCGGGCTTCACGTCTCGATGGAGAATCTTCTTCCCGTGTGCGTGAGCGAGCGCGTCGAGGACCTGGGCGCCGATCTCGACGGAAGCGGCGTCGTCGAGCTCGCCGCTTCGCAGACACTGCCTGAGCGTCTTCCCGGGCACGTATTCGTATGCCACGTAGACGTGGTGGTCGTCGCGCTCGAGCGCGAGCGCCCGGAGACAGCGCGGGTGGCGAAGCCGGGTCGCGGCCTCCACCTCCCGCTCTGCCCGTGACCCGGCCTTGCCTTCTCGGGGGATGACCTTGAGCGCGACGTCGCGGGCGGCCCGTTCGTCTCTCACGAGCCAGACCGAGCCTGAACCTCCGCTGCCGAGCGGCCGCAGGGGTCGGAATCGCCCGAGGACGAGATGATCGTGATGGAGGGCGACGGCGTGCTCCACGGCTCAGCTCCTTGGCTTTTCGGCTGCAAACTCCTGCAATCTCCGGGCACGGTGCTAGACTCCGGCGTTCTCCGGCCCCCATTTCGCGGTCATGTTCGAGCGCGAGAATCCCGATCCCCAAACAGATATCGAGTTCGACTTCTTCGACGAGTCTCCGACAGTCGAGGGAGGCGAGCGCGGTGGCGAAGGCGCGCCGCCACGCCGGCGCCGCAAGATGCCGACCCGGCCGCCCGGAGGGTCGAACCCGTCTCTCCTGCGGCTCGGGCTGCTCATCGCGGGCGCGATTTTGCTTGCCGCCGTGCTCGTCCTGACGGTCAACAACTGCCGCGGCAACCAGAAGAAGGCGAAGTACCAGGACTACATGGAGTCGGTCGGCGGCCCGGCCGCCGAGTCGGCCCAGGTCGGCAAGGATCTCAACGACCTTCTGACGCAGCCGGGCATCAAGCTCACAGAGCTCAAGTCGCAGCTCGAAGGACTCCGGCAGCAGCAGGCGCAGATCGTGGCCAACGCGAGCGGGCTCGACGCACCAGGCCCGCTCCGGGAACAACAGCAGAGCCTTGTCGAGGCGATGCAGTTCCGCGTCAACGGCCTCAGCGGGCTCTCCGCCGCGTTCGCCGGCGTCCAGGGGACGCCGAGCACGGCAAAGTCCGGCGAGGACCTCGCGATCCAGGCCCAGCGGCTCATCGCGAGCGACGTGGTCTATCTGGATCTTTTCAAGCAGCCCTCTGAGGGGGTCATGCACAACGAGGGTGTTACGGGCGTCCCCGTCCCGGTCTCCGTCTTCGTCACGAACCCGGACTTCGGCAGCCCGACCTTCTGGAAGCAGACGGTCGACCGCCTGACGCAGAGCCCCCAGGCGGGCGGATTGCACGGAAACGAGATCACGTCGGTGGTCGTCCAGCCCGGGAACCAGCGGCTCTCGACCAGCGACGACAACACGGTGCTCGTGACCGACCGCCTCTCGTTCCAGGTGAACGTCAAGAACTCAGGGGACAGCCAGGAGACCCAGGTCGTCGTCACGCTGACGATCAAGCAGAACCCGGTCATCCGGCGGACGCAGACCATCTCGGTCATCAGTCCGGGCGAGACGAAGACCGTCGTCTTCAAAGACCTGCCCGCGCCGACCTTCGGGTCGCCGGTCAACGTCCAGGTGAACGTCGACCCCGTCTCGGGTGAGACGAACACCTCGAACAACAGCTTCGAATACCCCGTCATCTTCAGTCTCGGTTAGACGATGTCCGGTATCTCCGCCGCCGCCTGGATCGCGATCGGCGCCGCCGCGCTCTCGGTCGTGACGTTCGCCCTTGCGATCGCCTTCTACGTTCAGCTCCGCAACGTGCGGCGCGCACAGAAGGTGATGATCGGCAAGGGAACCGACGACCTCGTCGATTTCGCCGTTTCCCTCCAGGCCCGGATCGACGACCTTCACCGCGCGGTTGACGAAGTCGCCGCCGGCCTCTCGCGCATTGACAAGCGCGTGGATGCTTGCCTCTCGCACACCTCGATCGTCCGCTACGACGCCTATGAGGACGCGGGCGGGCACCAGTCGGCTTCGCTGGCCTTCCTCGACGCGGCGCGCTCGGGAGTCGTCGTCAGCGCGATCCAGGGCCGCGACTACGCGCGGATCTATGTCAAGGAGCTCGACCGGGGCCGTGCCTCGGTCGCTCTCTCGCCCGAGGAGCAGCAGGCCGTCGACCGGGCAATGTCCTACTAGGTGCCTCTTCCAGCAATACATGCCTGCTTCTCGCCCGCGATCACACGGCGCGCTACTTCGTCCTCAGTCGCCCCGGTAATCACCGTTACCGGGTCTCCTTGTGTCCTTGCAGCGCTTGGTGCCTACGATCGAGAACCGGGGCTGCATTACTGGAAGAGGCATTGATGCCCTACCGAAAGGCCGAGATCCGTCCCTTCCGCGAGGACGATGAGGCGCTCCTCTTCGGCCTCGCGAGCCTCGATCGCGGCGCCGACTCGCGGACGATCGCCGTCCTCGAGCGCGAGACGGTTTTTGTGGCCGAGGTCGACGGCTCCCCCGCGGGTTACGTCGCGCTGACGCGCGCCGAGGATGCGATCCGCATCGACCAGCTCTTCGTCAGCCCCGAGCACGAGGCGGAAGGCATCGGCCGCCAGCTGCTCGAGTGGGCCGAGGGCTACGCGATCTCCGAGCGGGCCACGAGGCTCCACGTCGTCGTCGAGGCCGAGAACCGGCGAGCGCTCGACTTCTACCGGGGCCGTGGGTTCACCGAGGCCGGCGAGAACCTGCTCGAGCTGCACCTTCCAGAGTCGATCTCTTAGTTACGATTTGGAACGGTGCAGCAAGTTCTCGTTCTGAACGCGAGTTACGAGCCGCTCAACGTCTGTTCGGTGCGGCGTGCCCACGTGCTCGTGTTCAAGGGGAAGGCCGAGGTGCTCGAAGACCTCCCGCGCCCTCTCCGTTCCGCCAGCGACACTTTCCAATGGCCGCACGTGATCAGGCTCGTCTCCTACGTGCGCGTCCCGCGCGCGGTGAAGCGGAAGATCTCGCGCCGGGCGCTTTTCGCGCGCGACGGCTGGCGCTGCCAGTACTGCGGCTCGACCGGCAAGCTGACGCTCGACCACGTCGTCCCCAGGAGCCGTGGAGGCGACTCCGTCTGGGAGAACGTCGTGACCTCGTGCGCGCCGTGCAACCTGAAGAAGGGTAACCGCCTCCTGGACGAGGTCGAGATGCACCTGGTCTCCTCGCCGAAGCCGCCCTCGCCCGCGCTCTTCGTCACGCTGGCCGCGCCCAAGGTCCCCGACGTCTGGCAGCCGTACCTCACCGCCTTCGGGACCTCGACGTCCACTGCCGCGGCCTGACTCCGGGCGGACGTCAGCCCCGTCGTCTACACTGAAAGAAGTACGTAGGCGACGAGGCCTCGGACGAGTCCGTCCGGGGCTCTTTGCATTTAAGGAGGAAGCGAATGGCGACAGTTGAGCGGAAGGGCAGGGCGACGAGCATTCCGTCGGAGCGAGAGCGAGTGTTACGAGAGGTGAACGAGCAGAGCGTGAAGTTCATCCACCTCTGGTTCACCGACATCGAGGGCCACCTGAAGAGCTTCTCGATCACGCCCGCCGAGCTCGAGGGCGCGCTCGACGACGGGATGGGCTTCGACGGCTCGTCCATCACCGGTTTCAACGCGATCGAGGAATCCGACATGGTCGCGATTCCCGACCCGACCACCTTCCAGCTCATGCCGAACGGCGACGTCCGCGTCGCGCGGATGATCTGCGACGTCGTCACGCCCGACGGGCAGCCGTACGACGGCGATCCTCGCAACGTGCTGCGCCGCGCGCTCGAGCGCATGCACTCGATGGGCTTCGACACCTTCAATGTCGGCCCCGAGCTCGAGTACTTCCTGTTCAAGGACGACAAGGGCACCGAGCCGCTCGACGAGGGCGGCTACTTCGCCATGACGACCATGGACGCCGCGAGCGACCTCCGCCACGACACGGTCAAGGCGCTCGAGTCCATGGGGATCCCTATCGAGTACGTCCACCACGAGGTCGGGCCGTCGCAGCACGAGATCGACATGCGCTACGCGTCCGCGCTCGACATGGCCGACCACACGGTCACGTACCGACTGGTCGTCAAGGAGATCGCGAAGAAGGCCGGCTACCATGCGACCTTCATGCCGAAGCCGCTCTTCGGCGAGAACGGCTCGGGCATGCATACCCACCAGTCCCTCTTCGCCGAGGGGAAGAATGCGTTCTTCGACGCCGACGACGAGTGGCACCTCTCCGAGGTCGGCAAGGCGTTCATCGCGGGCCAGCTCCGCCACGCTCGCGAGATCTCCGCGGTCTTCGCGCAGTGGGTCAACTCCTACAAGCGGCTCGTCCCTGGATACGAGGCGCCCGTCTACGTGGCGTGGTCGCGGCGCAACCGCTCCGCCCTGATCCGGATCCCGCTCTACAAGCCCGGCAACGAGCAGGCGACGCGGGCGGAGATCCGCTGTCCGGACCCGGCCTGCAACCCGTACCTCACCTTCGCCGCCCTTTTGCACGCGGGCCTCGAGGGCATCGAGCAGGGCTACGAGCTCCCGGAGCCCATGGAGCAGAACCTCTACAAGCTCTCGGCCGAGGATCGGAAGGCGCGCGGCATCGTCGCGCTGCCAGAGACCCTAGGGGAGGCGATCGACGAGCTTGCGGGCTCGGAGCTCGCGCGAAAGGCGCTCGGCGACCACGTCTTCGACGCCTATGTGAAGCTGAAGCGGCAGGAGTGGGACGACTACCGCGTCCAGCTGACTCCGTGGGAGATGGAGAACTACCTGGGCGTGTTGTAGCGCGCCCCTTCGGAGTCATATGATCTCCACCGGTGTCGCCGCTTCTTCGTGAAGCGGGGGGACTGACTGACGGCCGACTGCGAGCCTCTCCCCCCAGAGCGGCTCGTGGTCGTTACGGCCTAGCTGGGGACAGTTGGCCGTCGAGTGCCAGCGTCAGCGCGGCCTCGAGCTCGGGCAGCCCGAAGGGCTTGACCAGGTGGGCGACGGGCTCGAGGCGGCGCGTGCCGCCGTTCGGAAGGTCGATGCTGGCGCAGATGAGGGGAGCGCCGTCGGAGGCCGCGCGAAACGCCTGCGCGCGTTCGACCGAGGGTGCGTGCGCCGGCTCGAGGACGATGGCTTCGACGCCACAAAGGGCGGCGTCGTCGAGCACAGGCTCGTGTCCCATCCGCGAAACGATGCGCGTCAGGAGATCGCGCACCTCGGGATGGGGCTCGCAGATGAGCACTCGTGCCACACCCTGACGATCGTCACACGGCGGTCGAATGTCGGCTGCATCTGGTATGGAACGGGTATGAAGCGGAGCCGAATCCTCGTCGTGGACGACGACCGCGACATTCGTGGGCTCGTCCGCGAGCTTCTTTCGCGCGCGGGGTACGACGTCTCCGAGGCCGAGAGCGGCAAGGCCGGCTTGCGCGAGTTCTACTCCTCCCCCCCGGATCTCGTCCTGCTCGACGTCTCGATGCCGGAGCTGGACGGTTGGCAGACGCTCGAGCGCATCCGCGACCTCAGTGAGGTGCCGGTGATGATGCTGACCGCGCGCGCGGGCGAGCTCGAGAAGGTCCGCGGACTGAAGGGCGGGGCGGACGACTATGTGACGAAGCCCTTCGGACGCCAGGAGCTGCTTGCGCGTGTCGAGGCGCTGCTGCGGCGCTCGGGCCCGCGGGGCGAGGAGCCCACGACCTACGGCGACGGGCTCGTGACCATCGACTTCAGCCAGCGCGAGGTCACCGTCGGCGGGAACAAGGCCGCCCTGACGCCGCTCGAGTTCAAGCTCCTCACCGTCTTCGTCCGCCATCCCAATCAGGTGCTGTCGCACGAGCAGCTGCTCGAGCTCGTCTGGGGCGATGCGCTCAGCGGCTCGCGCGCCCGCGCGAAGCTCTACGTCGGCTACTTGCGCCAGAAGCTCGCCGAGGCGGGGGCCGAGGAGAACCTGATCGAGACCGTGCGCGGCTTCGGGTACCGCTACCGGCCGAGGGCCGCCTGAACCCGCATTCGCAGGTCGGCGGTCGAGAAGGGCTTCTTCACGTAGTCGTCCGCGCCCGCCTCGATCCCGCGCGCCACATCCGAATCCTGGACGCGCGCGGTGAGCAGGATGATCGGGATCGCGCTCGTCGGCTCGTGTTGCCGTAGCCGCTCCGCGACCTCGTAGCCGTCGAGCTTCGGCATGGTGACGTCGATGATTGCGAGGTCCGGCGTGCGCTCGAGCGCCTCTTCGACCGCGCGCTCGCCGTCGGGGGCGCCGATCACCTCGTAGCCGTCGAGCCCGAGGCGCAGCGTGACGAGGCTCAGGATGTCGGGGTCGTCGTCGGCGACGAGGACGAGCGGCCGCTCGCTCACGAGGCGATCTCTTCCTGCCCGGGCTCTGCCGCCTGCAAGGCGCGGATCGGGATCGTGACGCGGAATGTCGCGCCTTCGCCATCGTCGCTCGCGAGCGTGATCCTCCCGCCGTGGGCGTGCACGATCGCCTTCGAGATGGCCAGGCCGAGCCCCGTTCCCTGAATCGCCTGCTCGGTCGCGCGGGAAGTCCGGAAGAAGCGCTCGAAGACGTGCTCCTGCTCGTCCGCCGGGATGCCCATGCCGGTGTCACGCACCTCGAGAACCGCGTGTTCGCGTGACGAGCTCGCACGCACGTCCACCCGGCCGCCCTGGGGCGTGAACTTGACCGCATTCGAGACGAGGTTGTCGAGGAGCTGTCCGAGCCGCGCCCGGTCGCCCGCGAGCAGCGGCAGGGGGCTCGTCGCCAGGGCCAATGTGATCTCCTTCTCCTCGGCGAGCGGCCGAGCCGTCTCGACCGACTCGGCCGCAACCCTCGCCAGGTCCACGGCGCCGACCTCGAGGGAGAGCTTGCCCGCCTCGATCTGGGCGAGGAAGAGGAGGTCGCCGACGAGATCGAGGAGCCGGTTGGCGTTTCGCTCCACGACGCCCAGGAACTGGCGCTGCTCGCCCGTGACCTCGCCTGCCTCGCCGTCGAGAACGAGCTCGAGGTAGCCGCGGATCGAGGTCAGCGGTGTCCGCAGCTCGTGCGAGACGAGGGCGACGAACTCGTCCTTCAGGCGGTCGAGCTCGAGCAGCCGCTCGTTTCTCACCTCGAGCTCGCGTGTGAACTCCTCACGATCCTGCTCCAGCCGCCTGCGGTCGGTGATGTCCTGTGCGATTGCCGCGACGCCGACGGCATCGCCTTCGCTGTTTCGAACCGCGGACATGGTCACGGCGATGTCGATGAGCGTTCCGTCCTTGCGCCTTCGCGTAACTTCGAAGCGGCCCTCGCCCAGTTCGATCACCGACGCGATGCGCATGCTCGAGTCCTCCGCCTCCTCTTCGGGGACGAGGACCGAGCCCGATTGACCGATCATCTCTTCGGCGGTGTAGCCGAACATTTGCTCGGCGCCCTTGTTCCAGCTCGTCACGATGCCCTCGAGGTCCGCCGATGTGATGGCGTCGTCCGAAGACTCGACGATCGCTGCAAGCTTGAGGCGCTCGAGCTCTCCTAGGCGCCGGTCCGTCACGTCGAAGATCGCGCCGTCGAGGCGGACGCGCCCATCCGCAGCGGTCACGGCCTGCCCCCGCTCGATGACGTAGCGCACGCTTCCGTCGCGATGGAGGACGCGGTAGTCAGTCGTGTATGGCCTCCCGCCCCCGAGCGAGGAGGTGACATCCACCTCGAGTCGTCGGCGGTCGTCGGGGTGCACAACGCTGGCGAAAGTTCGGACGCGGTTGTCGATGAAGTCCGACGACGGGTAGCCGACGAGCTCTTCGATCGCGTCGCTCAGAAACTCCATCGTCCAGTCGGAGTCGATGTCGCAACGGAAGACGGCGCCTGGGATGTTGCCGACGAGCCCGCGGAACCGGGCCTCGCTCTCCATCAATGCCAGGTCGCTGTTCTTGCGAGCGGTGATGTCGATCAGGAATCCCTGCGCCAGCGCCGGCTGGCCGTCGCGGCCGTGGATGACGCGGATCTGGTCCTCGACCCAGATGACCCGACCGCTCTTTGCCCGCAGCCGGTACTGGGTGGAGAAGGTCTCGGCGTTCGCATAGCCGATGCGGTGCTCGTTGCGGACGCGCTCGGCGTCGTCGGGGTGGATGGCGTCCCAGAAGTGGCCGGGCGTGGCGAGCCATTCCTCCGGGGTGTAGCCGAGCAGCTCCTCGAGCTGCGGGCTGACGTAGTTGGAGAGTCCGGGGTTGTCGAGCGAGCTGACGTAGCTGACGAGCGGGAGCTCCTCGACGAGGGCGCGGTACCTCGCGTCGGCTTCGCGCAGGCTGGCGAGCGCCTGCTTGCGCTCGGCGATCGTCTTCTCGAGCTCGTCGCTTTGCTGTTGCAGCCGCCGCGTGCGCGCCTCGAGCGCGCCTGTCACCTGGCGCAGGATCGGGAAGAGCGCCGCGTAGAGCAGAAGTAGCGCGAGCACGAGAGCGACCGCGACGGGCTTCAGGGTCGCCATTGCCTCGGCATTCACCTCGTCGAATTTCGTGTACAGCTCGAGGACGCCGACCGGCTCGGACGCGCCGTCCGTGCGTACCGGTGCGTAGGCAGAGAGGGCCCTGTAGTTCTCGCCCGCTCCTCCTTCGTCGTTCAGGCGGCCGACCTCGGATTTCGCATCCCCGGCCAGCACGCTCGCGAGGTCCTCGCTCGAATCATGGTCCCCGATGAGCGTCGGGTCGTTGGAATAGGTGATCGTCCCGTCCTCCGACCACAGCTTCACGCGCACGACCTCGCCGCCGATTACGTGGCTGAACATGTGGTCGAGCTCGGCGCGGCGACTTGCGTTCACAGGGCCCTCGAAGTCGGAGCGCTGGAATCGGTCGGCAAGCAGCATCGATGTCGTCTGGGCGCGCTCGAGCACTTCCCGCTCGGAGCGGGCCACGGCTGCGTGTTGCGCGAACCACAGAATCCCGGCGCCCGCCAAGAGCAGCGCGATCGCGCTGTAGATGGCAAAGCGCAGGACCAAGCGGGGCGGCCTGCTGGCGCCGGCGTGAGAGCTCACGAACTCGTTATCGGAGTCGCAATCGGCTCGCTTAAGCTTGGTTCGTGGATCGCTCCGCCCGGCACCTGAGGCTTCTGACCGAAACGATCGCCGCGGTCAACTCGACACTCGACCTCCACGAGGTCTTCGAGCTGATCGCGCACAAGGTGGCCGAGGCTCTCGAAACCGACGCATGCTTTGTCTATCTCTACGACGAGGCGGCGAACGAGCTCGTCCTACGAGCCTCCTATGGCACTCGAGTGGAAAAGCTCACCCGCGTCCCGAAGATGCGGCCCGGCGAGGGAATCACCGGGGCCGCGGCCGCCGAGCGGGCGCCGGTGATGATCCCGAAGGAGGCTCATCTCGACCCGCGTTTCAAGAGCTTCACGAACCTGCGGGAGGAGCAGTACGAGTCGATCCTCGCCGTCCCCATCCTCGCCAAAGACCGCCTCGAGGGAGCACTCAACGTCCGTACCGAGGCACCTCGTGAGTTCGGGCCCGACGAGGTCGATCTCCTCATGGCGATCGCGGGCCAGGTCGCGCAGGCGATCGAGAACGCCAAGCTCTACGAGCATGCGCAGCGCCGCGTCGCCGAGCTCGAGGCTCTCGCCTCCATCTCCGAGGCCGTGTCCGAGTCCCTCTATCTGGAGGAGTCGCTCGAGGCGATCGTGAAAACGACGATGGCCGCCGTCGAGGCGACGGGCGCGGCGCTCGTGCTCGAGGACGGCACGATCGCCTGGCCGGAAGGACGCGCCGGCACCCACGCGGTCAGGTTTCCATTGCGCTGGCGGGGGCGCCAGGTCGGGGAGCTCGTCTGCGACCGCGACTCGCCTTTCACCGACGAGGAGGAGCGCCTTCTCGCCTCGATCGCGCGGCACGCGGCCGTCGCGCTCGAGCACGGGCGGGCGGTCATGCGCGGAGTCGTGGCCCAGGAGATCCACCACCGGGTGAAAAACAACCTCCAGACGGTCGCCTCGCTCCTTCGCCTCCAGGCACGCGCGCTGGGCACTGATGCGGAGAAGGCGCTCTCCGACTCCGTCAACCGGATTCTCGCCATCGCGGCGGTGCACGAGGTCCTGACCGAGCGCCGCGACGAGGAGGTCGACCTCGGCGAGCTGGTGGAGCGGCTCCGCGCGATGATCGTCCAGGGGCTGGCCGGGGAGAAGCGCGTCGACTCTCGTGTCGAGTCGATCGAGTTGCACGGCGCGCGGGCGACGGCGCTGGCGTTGGTCTTCAGCGAGCTTCTCCAGAACGCGCTCGAGCACGGCGGCGACGAGGTGCACGTCGAGCTGGCGCGGCAAAACGGGGCCGTGAGCCTCACGGTCGCGGACAACGGCACGTGGGAGCCGCGCGACGAGGGGACGGGGCTTTCGATCGTGCGAGCGCTCGTGCGGGACGAGCTGAACGGCGAGCTGTCGCTCAG